>Ga0247611_10003115_pt1 | contig 25169 bp, 15 predicted proteins | sample 177DNAGHGhighgp2_FD_192422 | JGI IMG/M metagenome (GOLD analysis project Ga0247611, IMG submission 192422) | Sheep rumen microbial communities from Palmerston North, Manawatu-Wanganui, New Zealand - 1770 DNA GHGhigh gp2 | ecosystem: Host-associated > Mammals > Digestive system > Stomach > Rumen... | reverse complement strand
AATTCAAAACAATATCTTGTTTAGAAGAGCATTGTCATCGGCGAGCTCTCATCTTCCTAATCGACAAAGATTTATATGGGACTCACAATTGATCTGAAAATTTATCTACCCATTCTTTGGAATATTCTAACAGAATCTCTTTCAGTTTTTTTTCTTTAGTAGCCTTTGAATAAGATTTATCATTATCAAAAAAGTCAGACCAAGAAAGTTTTTCTCAAAAAATTAAAAGTTCATCATCAGTAGTTGCTTTTAGTTTTTCTTTTTTGGAATATCTTTGATATAATTTCTCTCATCTTTCTAAAAATTCTGTTAGAAATTTTTCATTATTTTTCATTCTAGTTGGAATAGTAAAAATTACTATGCCATCACGATTTATTCTTGCATATGCATTGCGTGTATTTTTGTAAACTATTTTGTGAGGGAAATCCATTATATATTAATTATTAAAATCCAGATTGTAAATCTAACATCTTCTTATATTTTCAGTTCTTTCTAATTAATGATTGATGAGTTCAATCTTCAATAACTTTTCAGTCTTCAAATAATAATATTTTATCAGCAGATTTTACAGTTTGAAGTCTGTGGGCAACGATAATTACAGTTTTTCACTCAAATAGATTATTCAAAGCTTGAGAAATTTCTTCTTCATTAAAGCTATCCAATGCAGAAGTCGGTTCATCAAGTAAAATAATATCAGGATTTTTTAGCATAATTTTTGCGATAGCTAATCTTTGTTTTTGTCATCATGACAATCTAACTCATCTTTCTCAGATTTCAGTTTGAAGTCATTCAGCGAAATCATAAATGAACTCACATTTTGCAGCTTTTATAATTTTTTTGAGTTTTGCGTTAGTTGGTTGGTATTTTAAAGCGTAAACTAAATTATCATAAATAGTTCAGTCAAAAACTGATGGATCTTGAGTTAAAAAACCGATATGAGAAAAATAATTGTAAATATTAACCTCGGAAATATTTTGTCAATCAACCAGAATTTCTCATTTATCAGGTGAAATATATCAAGCAATTAATTTCATCAATGTAGTTTTTCATGAACCACTTTCTCAAACAAAAGCAGTTTTTGTTCATCCAGATATATTTAATGAAAAATTATAAAAAACATTAGATTTGCCATTGTATGAAAATGATATATTATCAACTGCTATATTTCATTTTTTATATTTAAACATTGTATCTGAATATTTATTTCTCATATTTGGAGTTTCGTCAAAAATATCTCGAAGTCTTTGAACAGCAGTAAATTCATTAGTAAACTCTTTATATAAGATAATTGAGTTATCAAGTACTTTCTGAAAAAGAGTCGCTGAAGCTAGTAGTCCTACAAATAATGATAAATCTCATCCATATTTGACAATTGTCCATCCATAATAAAGAATGAAGATATTAAGCATAAGTGAGAAAAGATTTCAAGTTCGATAAAGGAACCATCAAACTGTATTAATCTTCAAATCGCAGTCTTTTATATCTTGTAAAATATTATCATCTTTTTGTATTTCAGAATTTTCTTGATTGTTTTGTACAATTTCCATTTTGGACATAATCATTTTTACAAATTGTTTTCAATGTTCTCCCTTAATAATCTCTTTTTTTTGTCTCCAAGATAATCATTTTTTGTTTAAAGCTGTGACAATTGAGAAGATAATTCAAAATAGAAGGAAGAATATTCCTATATATCTCCATCCTCAGATTTCAAAAATTTGATAAAGGACGAAAATTGAGAGAATTACTAAATCAGGGATTTTTTGAGCAAGCTTTATGAACAGCTCTCTCCAATTTGACATTCATGCATCCATTATCTGTTGGATTTTTCAAGTTCCTAATTTTTCAATACTTGTATTGTCGAGTTTGAAAAAAACTGGGAATACTTTCTTTTGAATCAATCTTCTTCAATTATGCCTCATTTCTGCTCAAACATTTCTACACAGTCGGTTAAATATAACAAATATTATAATAATAACTACATACACGATAATTAACTTCTTTACTCATTCTGCATCATTATTCTGAATAAGAGTTGTAGCTTTTTTAAAAACTTCAACAGTTAAAATTGTAAAAAAAGAATAGAAACACATTACAATAGCGCTTTTTACAAATGTTCGAATGTTACCCTTTAATGGAGAAAAAAATCTTTTAAAAGCTGATTCATTCTTTTTTTCTTTCACCATATAATATGTAGAAAAGTAAACTAGAAATAACTATAATTATTTAGACAAATATTTCCAACTAATCAAAAATTTGACTAGCAATCCATATAAACCAAAATTTTCGGGACAGAAATATAATATTTTTTCTTGAATTATTGAATAATGTTTTTACACATGAGATGTAAAATATATATTTTGAATTTTTAAATTAAAAAATAGTAAGAATTGATAAATATGTTTGCTTTTTGGCTTTTTAGTTGTAGAAATACTATAAAATGAGAGAAGTGAAAAAGATAAATAGGTTAAATAGTAGAAGTTTTCGTTTTTCTATATTTGTTGTGTGAGTTATTGTTTTAGTTTTTATTCTAATGGTATATTTTTGAAAAAATCCAATTATCGAATTAATAGATAGTCTTAACATAACAGATAATTTACTAAAAATATTTATATCAATAATTTCCATATATTTTTTATTGGGAATTATAGTTAATTTATTTATTAATATATTTGGTGTAGACACTGATTATAATCCAAATATTGAATTGATAGCAAAACAATCGGATCTGGTTGATGTTTATAAGACATCGTTTAAAATTTCTCTCCTTTCGAATGAGGATATTGAAAATATAAAATATAATTGATTTGTAACTAAATTGAATTTGTTTTTTGTGGTTTTTCTTAATGTTATAACATTATGATGGTTTTTTTATGGATATTATTGAAATAAACACAAAGATTTACCAAAAATAAAGGAAGATGATCCGTTTGAACGAAATATTATTTGGAATCATATTCCATTTTATAATATTTATAAAGATATTAATTATAGATTAAGGTTAGTGGATAGATTAAATTTTCAACATAAAATAAGAGGTAAGAAAAATCCTATTTCTAGAGTATTGATGGTAATAGATTTAATTTTTTTCTGATGGCTTCCTATTTTAAATATTATACCAAATATTACTATTTGAAGCTTCCTTGTTTTTCAAATACAATCTGCCATTAATGACTTAGTAGACGAAAAAGAATATCTGGATAATGATTAATTACACCGGTTTCTTCCAGTAAAAATCAACCTCATCAGCTCAATTATACAACTGCTTATGTGAGAAATGTTTTGAATGAAACAACTTATTCATTCACGGATAAGAAGAAATCACTCCACCATAACATTCTTTTAGATAATCAGCTAATTTTTCGTAAAGTGGAGCTAAATTATCATTTGCATTCAGCCTTTTTCAATATGGTGGGTTTGTGATTAGCCAAAAATCTCATTCAAAAAGCATTAAACCTGACTGAAAATCTTGATGCTCAAAACTGATGCAGTCGCTTACTCATGCATTTTCAGCATTAATCTTTGCATATCCTAAGACTTTTTCATCTATATCACGAGCAACTATTTGATAATTGTTGTTAAATTCAGAATTTTTTGCATCTAAAAGAATTTCATTCCATATATTAAAATCAAAGTTTTTGAATTGCTGAAAAGCGAATTTTCTATGTTTTCATGGAGCGATATTTCTAGCAAGTAGAGCAGCTTCAATTGCGATAGTTCCAGAACCACAGAATGGATCAATCAATGGTTTATTGAATTTCCATCATGAAAGCAGAATAATCACAGCTGCTAAATTTTCTTTTAAAGGTGCTGGTCAAGTTTGAGTTCTCCATCAGCGTTGATGTAATGATGCTCATGAAGTATTTATGCAAACTTTCAAATTGTTTCATGACATGAATAGGAAGACCTCCTGTGATTTATCAGAATCTGTTTTTGTATCTTCCAAAACATTCAAAGAAGTCAGAATGGCTTTATGTGCAACTGAAACGAGAGATTTTTCTGACATTATCTGGGAATTTTTGCATGATGCATGTAACGAAAATTGAGTAGTCTGAACGAATAAAGTATTCCAACTTAACGATAAAACAAAATCAAAAAGTTGTTCAAAATTTGTGATTTTATCTTCTCACATTACAGCATAAACTTTATTCGCTATTCTCGACCATAAATTGATGCGGTAAATATCTTTCCATGTTCATTCACTTAAAACTGCGGTTGGATGACTTTCTATGAGTGGTAAATTCAGCCTTTTTAGTTCTTTGGTCAGTAATGACGCACATCAGAAAGGGCAAGTGATTAGTATTTGCATGTTTGTTTTGTCTATTATAAAAGTTCTATCTCCCTTTCTTCATCTCCAGTTTTCGTTATCGTAAGTGTCTTAGTTCATCCAAGATTTAATTTCTCAGTCCATTTTGGCCATTCTATCAGAATATATTCATACTCATTTATCAAGTCCATAATTCATTTTTCTATCAAATCTTCAAAAGTTTCTAGTCTATACATGTCGATATGTAATAATTTTTCATCATATACATTCACGTAAGTATAAGTTGGAGATTGAACTTTTTTAGGGTCAATTCAAAGTCACTCAGCAAATCATTTTGCGAATGTAGTTTTTCCACTTCCTAAATTTCAAACTAGAAAAAGAATGCTTTCAGATTTTGAAAGTTCTATTCATAATTGATGCATTTCAGTAGGTGAGTGGATTGTCTTTTTCATTCATATTATTTATAATATCAACAAAATTATTATATTGAAGACTTGGAAAATTTCAATAAGTAAAAAGCTCATTGATATACAATGAGCTTAGTTCTAGGTGAAACTGTCTTTTATTTGACAGTAGATGCTTTGATGACTATTAATTCATCCATTTTCCCTTTGAGAGATTCTAAGAGGAGAGAAGCTTTAGCTTCGTCAGCTTTATTGATGAAACCGTGGGCTTTTCTAGAAGTGTTTAAACTTTCGAATTTCTTGAGAATATCAATCAATTCTTGTACTTTAATTACAGTAATATCAAGGAATTCGTGCATTCCACGATATTTTTTATTTGCCATGTATAAAGTAATGTTCTTGATTAGATCTGAACTTTCTGAATACAGATTTGATAAATACTTCATAGAATTCTTGTCGATAGGGCTGCTAATGTCCGGAAGAATATCATTCAATTCTGTAAATTTTATTACAAGAGATTTGATGGAAATTCTTTCCTTTGTTAGTGGTTCTTTTCTTCTTACACTCTTCTTAAAAATTTTTACTTCGTTTTCCATTGAACTTTCCCTTTCTTTTTTTGTTTTAATGTGCTGCATTTTTATTATTTTGACTTTAAATTCAAGTCAAAAATTTTTATAAAATTTTTCAGTTGAAAAAACTAGCCTAATAATTATAATCAAATTTGTCAATGTATAAATAATATACATAATTGTGGACGCATTTTATATTTAATTAATATATAGTTATGGAAAACTTTACACCATCAGAAGAAAAAAGAGAAAACTGACCAGTTATTATTGGATTTTTATGAGCTCCAGGACTTGGGAAAACTGTTGCTATGAATGTAGTAGAAAACGAGGAAAATTTGAAAGATGTTCAAGATAGTTTATGACGAGATAGACCAGTTAAAATCTGAGTAGCTAGAAAAACAACTTCTAGACCAAATAGATGAGCTGATGATCGTTTAAAGATTTCAGGAGTACCTGAGGAGGTATTTGAAGAAAAGAAAGATGAATTTGTAGGAGAATATACTCTTACAAATAATAATGCAAAATATGCATACTCAAAGGCTGAATTAGATCAGGATGACAAAGATATATTGGTTGCAGAACCTAGTATTTGGCATTTATCAGAAATTAAAGAATATCTTTGAAATAGATTGGTAGTTTGTTTGATAGCTGCAGATACTGAATATAGAAAAGAGAGAATGAACTGAAGAGGAACTGAAGAAGAATCTCAAATCAATAAGAGATTAGTAGAAGGAGATGTTCAGATTTTCATCGCTAGTAAATTGTCTGGAGAAGAAGGAAAAGTTCTTCCAAATCTAATCGATCCTAGAGGGTTAGAAATATACGAAAAAATTTATGCATCAGATGGAGATGAAAAATATTTAGGAGAATTGAGAGATTATATCTTCGATTTAGTTGGAGAAGATGAATTTGCTGACAAATCAAGTAAAGAATATTTCAATATGATAGTTAAAAATACTCAAAGCGGAGGAGATCTTAAATTGTTCGATCATATCATAGTTCGTAGTTTAGAAAAAGATGAGCCATTTGAAACAATGTTGGTTCACGGATTCTTCAGAGACAGTATTATTGATATTGTAAAAGAACATTTGAAAAAATAGCATAAATCTACCACATAAAATCCTTCTTTTAAGAAGGATTTTTTAATAAATTAAACTATTATGAAACATATTTTATCCTATTTTCCCTTGGATTTATAATAACAATTTAGCCATCTTGCTAAATTTTTAGCCGTTGCTTTTTTGCTTTTTTCGACTCTTTTTTGAAGAGATTCTCCATCATCAACTCCGTTATTTCTGCCCTCATCAATAAAACCTGAATTTCATATTTTTTCAGAAACATCTGAGAGTAATGTTGAAAATAGTATTCCTAATCTACCGTATCTATATTTCAAATCATCTCATAGTGCAAAGAATTCTTTTCCACCATGTTTTTCATAAAAATATTTAATAGCATTAATAATATTTGAGATTTCTCTATCCTTATTATCTGATTTGTCTTTCTGAATAACTAATTGTTTTCAGTTCTGAGTTTGAAAAATATATTCTGAATCTGTTTCAGTATAATCTGTAAGGTGTCACCAAGAAGATAGCTCTCATTTTGTCGGTTGATTATGTACTTCTTCTATGATGCTAACAACATCACCTCTATTATTGGCCCAATTTTCATTTGTTCTATTATCTTTTGAACTTACAAAATATGGCCTTCACATAGCCTTTCAATAATATCTATAGATTTTTTTATCTCAATTTGATTTGGTATAAGTACCTTTCTTTTTAAATGGAGAAAATTCTTCAGTTTGTGATGTAAGTGGCTCTCCATCAATAAAATCTCATTCATAGATGCTTCAATCGGGGAATCTTAATCTTCAATCATATCGTATTCGACGATTGTTTGAAATAACAAATCTTCATTCATAAATATGTCAGTCTTTTTTTACTAAAGTTCAATCCCCATCAATCCTAGAAAAATTTCCTATGAAGAAAAAAGGAGAATCTCAATTCTTATTATTTCACATCTTAAATACATCTCATTCAGTATTATCGTTTCTATCCTTTATCAAATATTTTCTGCCATTAATAGCGATATATTGAGTATCTCAGTCACTACGAATCAAATTTTTATTCAACAAAAAATTGTCATTATCCCAATTTCATAAATCTCATAATGATATTCACAAAATATTAAGTTTTACTTCATATGGGCCTTGAACTAAAACAGAAGATATAGGATTATTGGTTTTATCATTAAGCAGTTTCAGAGAAGAATCTTTATCATCTAGATTACTTAAGTTCTCTAGTTTATTCATCAGTATGTAATCAATAAAATTATAACATATTGTTTTAGTTTGATATCTTTTGTTTTTCAATTATTTGATATCTTTTTTCTATCTTTTGTCAAGTCTCTAAAAATTTATTTGATTTTATTCTGTATTCTGATATAGTTTACCCAGATTTAAATTTTAAATATTTTACATATGACGGAAATTCAAAACGTAGTGATAGTCTGATGATGACCGGCATGACATACTGCAGCAATTTATACTGCTAGAGCGTGACTGGATCCAATAATGTATGAATGATTTATGGCATGATGAATGCCTCCAGGAGGGCAGTTGACTACGACTACGACTGTAGAAAATTTTCCATGATTTCCGGATGGAATATGATGACTCGAATTGATGACTCAGATGAAGCAGCAGAGTGAAAATCAAGGAGCAAAAGTTATCATGAAAACTATCGACCGTGTGGATTTTTCTAGTCAGCCTTTTCATCTTTATGCTGGAGATGAGGAAATTTTGGCAAAAACTGTAATCATAGCTACATGAGCGACTGCAAAGAGACTTAGAATTCCATGAGAAAACCAATTCCGGCAGCGTGGAATCTCTGCATGTGCAGTTTGTGATGGGGGATTGCCAATCTATCGTAATCAGAGAATTGTAGTAATTGGATGATGAGATGTGGCATGTGAAGAAGCAATGTATCTGACAAACTTTGCTAGCGAAGTTATAATGTTAGTTAGGAGAGATGTGCTTCGTGCTAGCAAAGCTATGCAAGAAAAAGTTTTCAAAAATGAGAAGATCAAAATAATGTGGCGTACCGAGGCTGTTTCATGTCATTGAGATAAAAATCTGGAATGAATCAAAGTAGTAAATAACCAAACCAAAGAAGAATCTGAAATCGAATGTCGTGGACTTTTCTATGCGATAGGACATCAACCAAATACGGATTTCTTAAATAGGCAGCTTGATACAGATGAAACTGGATATATTATTACTCACGACTGAGTAAAAACTTCAGTTCCAGGTGTGTTTGCTGCAGGAGATGTGCAGGATAAAGTTTATCGTCAAGCAATTACATCGGCATGAACATGATGCATGGCTGCATTAGAGGCTGAAAGATTTATTAATGATATGGAGTAAAAATCTGAATTATCTGATATCTATATTATCGCACATAAATCATTAAAATTATAAAAGTAAATATAATTTTACTAAATATAACAAAAAGCAAGTCAAAATCTGGTAAAAACTGCCAGGTTTTTTGCTTATTTTTTTATTTCCAAGTATAATTAAATGATTAAATTTTATCAAAATTTTTAAAGTAAGATGAAGAATTCAAAGAAATTAGTAAATTTAATTTCATTAGTGGTATTGGTAACGACCAATATACTTTCTCCGCTAAGCTATGCAACGGCAGGAGAGGAAGATATTGGAAGTGTAAGCGATACTGTATCATATTGAGCTGAACAAGGTTCAGGATGAGAATCTCCAGCAGAAGCATCAGAATGAAGTGATAACAACGAGTCATCCTGAACGGAGTGAAGGAACTTAGGTGATGCAGAGGAAGACACACAAGATTCTTCGGCTACGCTTCAGAATGATGATAAACAGGTAGAGCCTCAGAATGACGATAGTATCTTATCCTGAACGGAATGAAATGAAAGTGAAGAATCTTATGTGTGAAGTGAAGAGTGAGACACACAAGATTCTTTAATAGCCGTTCAGATTGACAAGCAAGAATCAGATAAACTAATATTAACAGCTTTCGAACTAGCAACAGCACGAGAGACTCTCAATGTAGAACCGATTACAAAGTCAGAAAGATATAATAAAGTAACAGTAAATGTAGAAGCTCCAGCTGAGACATTCCCAGAAGGAACTTATGCAAGTATTAGACCAATTGTATCAGAGACTAGATTGGATGAAATTAAATGACAGATTTCAAAGGAAGATGATACAATATCAGGGGACTCTGAGATAGTAGCTTTTGATATCACATTCTTATATAAACTAAGTGATGATACAGAGGTAGAAGTACAACCTAAAGAAAATACAGTAAAAGTGACATTTAATTATGAAGATAATGAAAACCTTTCAAAAGCTGATGAAAATGATGATCAAGAAGTAAAGATTTTTCACTTGGATGATAAAGATGAGAATGGAGAAGTAGTAGATAGATGAGCAGAAAAGGTAGTAGAAGTGACAAATAAAGAAGAAAGTATAGAAGATGGTATCGCAGTAGCAGATGCAGAAAGCTTCTCTGTATATGTAGTGACAGTGACAGTAAATTCTAATACATATGATTTGATATATTCAGATACATTACAGCATGCGACTATTCAGTGAGAAGATGAAGGTATGAATGATTTCTACTACGGAACTATTACTATTCCAGTAGAGAATTGAACTGATATAGTAATGATGGATCGTAATCTAGGAGCAAATGCTAAATGGAATACTGGTACATACTTATGGGGAGAGGATTATTCATCAACAGTTCGTTATACAGATAATGATTTTTATGGATATTATTATAAATGGTGAAATAATCAGTGATTTAAGGCGAATTCAACTAATTTCTCAGAAGCATCAGTTGGTGGTGGTACGTGGTATCAATGACCATGTCCTACTTGATGGCATGTGCCTGATCGTGCGGAATGGTTACCGTTAAAAAATCAATTAAATACTAATAATGATTGACAAGGATTTGCCGAAGCTTTGTTGTTGCCTCCAGCTGGTTTTAGATACTATCAAAACAACTATATAACTAGTATAGGTTCTCTTGGTATTTATTGGGAAGGTGGTGATGCATGGAGCAGTAGCGCTAATAGAGTAGATATCAAATCGTCCGGTGTTACTTTTAATCCTATTATAAAGACTGATGGATTATCAGTACGTTGTTTTATGGATTCTCCGAAGACTGTAACCTTTAAGCTCAACAATGGAGAGTATGATGTGAAAGTATCTGTGAATGCAGGTAGTACAATTGCACAGGGAGATATCCCAGCTCCTACTAGAACTGATTATATTCTCGCTGGATGGTATACTGATGACGAGACTTTCCAGAATGAATTTGATTTTGATACAGCTATTACGGATGATGTAGAACTTTATGCGAAGTGGAATAAAGATTGCTGAACTTCGGTTTATTTTGAGGAAATGGATGTCTGTGCTACTAGAGATACAAATAATATAGTTTACTACTGGACAGATGAAAATGATAATGGAGTAATTTCAATTAAAGATCCAGATGGTAATACAATTCTGACTATGCTTGATAAAAACGAATGAGCAAGTGTAGCCTGATTATGAGAAGATTCGTATGGAGAACTTTATCAACGATGAAATAATGCTCCAATTAAAACGGCACCAACTTCTACAGATAGAGCAGAATATAAAAACTACTGGCCATGACATTCATTCTATGATGCTACATTCAGATCTGTAACTAATATGGATTATAATGATTATCGACAACCAAATGATACAGCTTATTATAATAATTTATGGTGATGAAGTTGAGATTCATCTAATAATAGTCGATGATGAATAAATAATTGAGATGTTAGGCAATGACCATGTGATTCATGATATCATGTTCCTAGTATTATGGAATGGAATGCTTTAATTACGTATTGGTACAATACAAAAAATTCATCAAATAAAAATATTGAAACTTTAAATTCGTTCTCTGATTCAGCTTTTTTCTCAGCATTTTTGTTGCCGTTAGCTGGTTTTCGTAATGGATATACGACTAATTTTATAAGAAACAGGGATGATAGTCATGGAGAAACTGATTCTATCTATGGTTATTATCGATCATCTTCTCCTTATAATAGTAATAAAGCATATATTTTAAATATAACTCGGACTTATAGAAATTGACGAGGTGTAGCACTGACTAATATGAGACGCGTCGATGGTTATCCTGTTCGTTGTTTTAAGGATTCATCAGATGCAGCGAATACAATAATATTAACATTTGATGAAAATTGATGAGATTTGTTATGAGCAGAATGAGAAAATGGAGAATGAACGTTGATTCAGAAAGTAGAAAGCTGAAAGCAGGCTCAAGAACATGTATCTCCGACTAAAGATGGAGCGACTTTCCAGGGATGGACTACTGAGCGTGATGGAAATACAGTATTTAATTTTTCTAATCCTGTAACTACATCACGTACACTTTATGCGAAGTGGAAATCAATTTGTCCAGAGGGAGAAGAATACGTAGAAGATAAATGTATTCCATCTCGAGCTATAATCAGAGACTCAGAGTCAGGAGAGATTATACAGATTAATGATATGGAGTGGGATGATTTGGAATTATATTTCTTAAAATCAGATGGAACTACAGGTCATTATACACTCATGGATAGAAATATGTGAGCCACAGAGGTTTATAATCAGAATCAAGATAATCCAAATTTTGAATCTCTATGATATCATTATCAGCGATGAAATAACTATGGATTTAAGCCATGTGAGTGAAATGAATGTTCAACATTTCCATGATGAGAAACGGCATGAAATATAGTAATAGAAAAATCTGTATGGGAAGCTTATGCACCATCTAAATATGCCAGAAATACATGGAGTACAGCAGATAATTGGATGTGATGAGCTGGGGATAATGATAATCTGCGGTGATGAGCATGAGATGAAAAATTTTCTGATGGGCCATGAACGGGAGGAGATAGACAGTGACCATGTCCTGATGAATATCATATTCCTAGTGCATATGAGTGGAATCAGATGTCTAATGCATGGGAAGATGCAGTTGATACGGGATTTTCATTTACAAAGGGAGTGATATTTGATTCAGATTTTTTAATGCCATCTGCAGGATATCGTAGTAGCTCCACTCATGCTATTGATTTAATACTTTTTGCTCATTATTGGAGTTCTTCTCCTTGGTCATCTGGAGAAGATTGAATGAGATTATATGTTAATGGAGGACCGTGAGTATCTAATCTTGATCGTTCAAATTGATTATCTATACGTTGTATGAAAAATACAAATAACGCAGATACATTACAAATACATGCGAACTGATGAACTAATGCAGTGATTGCTTTTACAGGTAGCGTAAGTAATTGAAGATTTACATCATTATGAACTCCTAGAAAAGGAAATTCTGTATTTGTATGATGGTATGATGCACCAGTTGACTGAAATAAACTGGAAACATGAAGTGCTGTAGTGCCAGATATTTATGCCAGATGGGTTGTTAATGTTACATTTAATCCAAAAGGATGAAGTGGAATACCTTCACAGACGATAAATCTTGGGGAATATGCTACACAGCCAACCGATCCTACAAGAGATAACTCAGAATTTAAATGGTGGTATTTAGAAGATCCTTCGACAGCTTTTGATTTTGAGCATACGGTAATTACAGATGATATAACACTAAACGCAAAGTGGAAATGTAATTCATGATATATCGAAAAATGAAATAGCTGTGTAAAATCCGTTGTAGTAACATTCGATTCAAATTGATGAACTGCGAAAGAGAGCGTAGAAATAGAGGAATGAACAAAATTAAAATCATGAGCAATTAAATACTCACATACATCTAATATTAGTGATGCAGGAGTGAGAGCAGGTAATTATGGTAGTTCTTTATCAACAAAAGATGTGGTAACGATACCTGGAGCTCCATCATTACATGTAAATTTAACATATGGTACTGAAAATAATTGGGATATGGTGTATGTATTTGAAGGAACATATGATGGTAGTGTTAGTAGAAATATGTCAGCTGGTCAGAAATATAAATTTATGTGAGAAAATAATGATACGTTAACTGAAACATTTGATATTGAATGAGATACAGTGACATTTGCATTTTATTCTGATAGTAATACTGAATATTACTGATATTATGCAATAGTTTCGTGAGTAATTGATAATCTTTGAGAAAATCCGACTAGAGAAGGATATATTTTTACTGGATGGTATACTGAGCCACAATGAGGAGTTAAATTTGATCCTGAAACTACAAGCATAACAGAAAATATGACTCTTTATGCTCATTGGGAGAGTAATTGTCCAGAAGGACAAGAATATGCAGAAACAGATGAACAATGTTATCCATCTCGAGCTATAATCAGAGATTCAGAATCTGGAGAAATAATTCAAATCAATGATCAGCAATGGAGTGATTTGGAACTCTATTTCTTAAAATCTGATGGAACTACAGGACACTATACTATTATGGATCGTAATATGTGAGCTACTGAGGTGTATAACTGACATTTTGATACAACAGTAAATACATGATCACTCTGATACCACTATCAATGGTGAAATAACTATTGATTTGCATCTTGTTGGAACTGAAGTGATTGTACAAACCTTGTTAACTGAGATACTTATTGAGGAGTCGTAGATAAAAGTATATGGGAACAATATATCCCATCACAATTTGCAAGAAAAGTTTGGAATAAAAATGGAACAACAGTGAATTGGATGTCCTGATCTACAACCACAGATTGAATTTGGTGATGAACAGGAGATAGAAGAGATAGCTGAAATGGTGAATTTACAACAAAGAAATGAAGACAGTGACCGTGTCCTGATGGATATTATATACCAAGTGTATCCGATTGGAAACTGATTCTAAACAACTGGAAAAATGCTACACGTTTTAATACACTAAGTGATAATGGTGTATGAAAAGAATTATCATTAAATTTATTATTACCTCCAGCAAGTAATCGTGTATCTAATGATATGAAAGTGGCAGGTGTAGGGTCAGCTTGAATTTATTGGACATCTTCACCAAATTATGCCCATTGATGACAGGCTGAAGCTATAAAAATTCAAGAATCTTATGTGCCAAATACACAAGTATTTCGTTCTCAAGGTCTTACAATTCGTTGTGTTAAAAATTATCCAACTACTTCAGCATTTAGATTATATGCCAATGGATGAAAAAATGCAGTAGTAGCCTTTACTGGTACAGTAGGAGATGGAAAGTTTACAACACTCTGAACTCCAACAAGAAGTAATTCAACTTTTAGTGGATGGTATGATGCAGAAGTTTGATGAAATAAGTTGGAAACGTGAAGTACTGTAGTATCAGATATCTATGCTAGATGGAACTGTGATAATGGTTATGTAGATAATGGAACAGCTTGTGTAGCATGAGTAACAGTATCATTCTTGTCATGAGATCATGGAACACTATCATGAACTACAGAATATGTGATATTTTCAGAATCAAAACTCTCAGATATCGAATGATTTAGTATTCCAACTCCAGTAGATAATGCTAAGTATGTATTTAGTGGCTGGAATCCAGCTGTAAATATAAATGCAAGTATTACAAGTGATAAAACATATATAGCTACATGGAGACCAATTAATGATAAGAATAATAACTGAATAGCAGATGAAGATGAAGAACATTTCACATTAGAATTTACATGATGAACTAACTGAACATTAAGTGGACAAAGAATATGGCTAGATGTACTCACATGATTAACCATAGACGAAGCAGGAATAATAATTCCAGAAGTAATTCCAAATAGTGGATATATGTTTAGTGGCTGGAATCCAGAAATTACAGGATGAACAGTAATTACGTCATGAATGACGCTTACACCAATATATGGAGAAGATAACAATTGAGATGGACAGAATGATGAATTTGAAATAAAATATACAGTTATTTATAAAGATTGAGTAGATTGAGTAGAAATCTTTGCAGATCAAAAGACAGAGAATATTTTATCATGAACAGCTACACCTGCATTTGTATGAACACCAACAAGAGAAAATTATGTCTTCTCATGATGGACACCAGCAGTAGCAGAAAAGGTAACATCTAATGCTACTTATTCCGCTCAATGGAAAGTTGATACAAATAATAACTGAGTAGCAGATGAAGATGAAACATATGCATTAACAATTAATTACGTATATAGTAAATGAGGAACTGCTGCAGATTCTCATGTAGGATATGTATTAAAATGAGCAGAATATAGTGTAACATCTCCAAGTGTAACAAATTATGAGACAATAGATACAGTAGTATCATGAACAATGCCATGAGAAGCAAAAACAGTTACTGTGACATATACACCAATACATGATACAAATAATAACAATATAGCAGATGAAGAGGAGATAAAATATACGTTAACAATTCAATATCATGATAAAAAATGAAATACAGTTTATGATGATTATACAGGTCAATATGTAGCATGAGCACATTATGAGAGAGAATCTCAACCAAAGGAGTATTATACTATTACATCATGAGCTATAGTATCATGAACAATGCCAGCAGATAATCTTACTTTAACAGTTGTTTATGAAGCAAACTTAGATGCAAATGATAATGGTATAGCAGATCAAGATGAAACAAAATATACATTAACAATTCATTATGTGAATGCTAAGTGATGAAAGTTGTATGATGATTATACAGGTGAGTATGTAGCATGAGCACCTTATAATGTAGTCTCAGATACATCAGACACAAATTATACAATAGAGAGTTGAAAAGAAACAGTTAGTTGAACAATGCCAGCACAAAATCAAACATTAACAGTTGTTTATACAGCAAAAACAGATGCTAATGGAAACGGTATAGCAGATGAAGACGAAACATCGGATTTCCATACATTAACAATCCATTATGTGAATAGTAAGTGAGCAACATTATTCTCTGATCATGTAGAGAGTATTGTTAAATGAGCTACTTATACAGTAAATTCACCATCAAAAGACCATTATACAATTGATAGACCAATAGTATCGTGAACAATGGGTGATGAAGATGTCACAGAGACTGTAGTATATAATACAGAAACTGCTGATACAAATGATAACTGAATAGCAGATGAAGACGAAACCCCTCATGTATTGACGATTATGTATAGATATTCTAGAGATGAACAGGCACATGAACCAGTAATTGCTAGTTATCTAAGTTGAATTAGTTATAGTGTAACGTCTCCAATAATCGCAAATTATACAGCAGATAAATTGGTGGTAGAATGAATAATGTGAGAAGAGAATAAAATAGTTATTGTAACATATAGTCCAGATGAAGATGAAAATCATGATGGATATGCAGATGCATTGGAAACTAAATATACAGTAACAGTTCATTATGAATATTCTAGAGGATGAGTTGCTCATGCAGATAATGTAGAGCAAGATGTTTTGAGTGGATTAAGTTATAGTATTACATCACCAACAATTGCTCATTATACAGCAAGTAAACAAATTATTTCATGAATAGTTACAGGTGTAAATATAGAAGAAACAGTTGTTTATATACCAGTAAATGATGCAAATGGAGATGGATATGCAGATGAAGATGAAACAAAATATACAGTTATCTATACAGATTGAGTAGATAATGAAGTAATATTTGCAGATCAAAAGACAGAAAATATTTTATCATGAACGGCTACACCTGCATTTGTATGAACACCTACAAGAGAAAATTATATCTTCTCATGATGGACACCAAATGTAGCACCAAAAGTTACAAAAAATGCAACATATACAGCCCGATGGAAAGAAGACTTCAATCATAATGGAATAGATGATGCAACAGAACTGCATTATACATTGACAATTCATTATGTGAATGGAAGTGGATGAAAAGTATATGATGATTATATATGAAGTTATGTATCATGAGTAAATTATACTGTTACTTCACCATTAAGGACATATTATACGATTCAGACATGATGAGAAGTGATAAGTGGGGTAATGTGAACATGAAATATAGAAAAAACTGTGGTATATATTGCAAATCATGATACAAATGGAAACTGAATAGCAGATGAAGAAGAAGTAGTTCCAACCCCATCAGGATGATGAAGTTCAGGTGGATGATGAAAGAAAATGCCTACGACAGATACTCATGGTTCTGCAATAGACAAAGATACACAAGATTCTACAAATAAAGATACAGAAGATGTTAAAGATTCATTAGAGGATAAAAAATGAGAAGAGAAAACTGACTTGAATACGGATAATATAGATAACGATTCAAAATGAGGTGTAACAGATAATGGAGCATGGCAATCTTCGGATTCATCATCTCAATGACAGGGTAGTTCAAGTTCTTCAAGTGTTTCTTATACACAGGAACAGGTGGAAGCATACACATTCGCAAAGGCCAATGGAATTACCACTAAATCATCAATCGAGGAAGCAAAGATGAACACAACTCTTACGAGAATCCAGATGGCCAAAATGTTATCAAATTTTGCAATTAATGTGTTATGAGAGGCGCCAGATACATCTAAATCTATAAATTTCAAAGATGTATCTAGTAAAAAAGACAAAGAGTATGATAATTGAGTGACTCTCGCATATCAGCTATGAATAATGTGACAGAATATGAAGAATAATGAATTTAGACCAAATGATGAAGTAACGAGAGGAGAATTTGCATCAGCATTATCTAGATTGTTGTATAATACACCGGAGTGAGAATATAAATCTACATGAAAGTATTACGTTCCACATATAGCCAAATTATATAATGAATGAATAATAAATAAAGTAGAGCCAAAATTAAAAGAGAAAAGATGATACGTAATGCTGATGTTAATGAGAAGTGTAAAATAAATAAAATCCTCCCTTTGATATGGGAGGATTTTTTAATTTTGGTCAGATTTTTTTGCATTTTTCAGCACTTTAGATTATAATTATAGTGGGTTTTATACTATCATTTATTAATCGATGACGATTTCACAATCACAAAGGACAGAGTTAGAAAACCAGATTAAAAATGATTTTTCTCAGTTGCAAAAAAAATTATCTGGTCTAAAGTCAGAAATACAAATTGAAACAGATGAAACCAAGAAACAAGAAAAACAATCAGAAATTCAAAAATTAGAAAAGGAATTAGCAGAGATTAAAACATTGATAGATAGACTTTCATCATTACAGGAACAGGAATTACAATCATTAAAAACTAGAATAGAACAATCTTCTCAGATAAAACAGGATACTCAGTCAGAGACAGCAGATCTTCTTAAGGAAAAAGTACCTACTCCAACTACATATGAACTTCTAAAAGATTCTGCTACCATCAAAGGTATAGAATGAGATGCTAATCATCCATGATTATTAAAAATCATAGAATCTAATCCGAAAGATTTTGAGAAAGTCCCATGAGCTACACCAGAGGCCAAACTGGAATATATTTTTGCAAAAACACGTGAAGGAGTAGTCCTTTTCTTAAAAAATAAATTATGAAATTCTGAGAAATATGATAATGTCATCAATAATACCATGGCTCCAGCTTTAGAGTGGAGTATAATAGAAATGCTTAGAGATCAGTGAAACTCACAAAATATTAGTATGTTAAAATGAATGGATAAGATTTCATGGGATAGTTTTAATAATTTAGTTAGTTGAGTTTCCAATTTTGCAAAAACAACTTGATGATCATTCACTAAATTCAATCAGTGGGTAAATGCGATAGATTACCTTTCAGTACATAACGGAGTTTTACATAATCCGGAGAAATCAGTAGTCCTAACTAGCCCAGTGGAATTTAAAAATTATTTGAATGATGATTTCTTCGCAAGTAATCAGTTCTCTCCATATACATCAGCAGACAAAAATATTTTCAAAATAGATGAAAATCAGACTTATGAATTCTGAATTTCATTACAAGAGAAACAGGATGTTCTAAATAAAATATGAAATATCGCAGTAGTAAATAGCCCAAAAACTACAGCATTAATTGCAAAAATGGTAAATAAACCTGATAAGTTTTTTGATGCAACTACCTGACTACAAAAGAGTGCTAATAGTTTGTTGGATTGATTGGATTCACTCAATTCAGTGACAAAAATGTTTTGATTGGATCTTATATGAGAGGTTAGTAAAGCACCAGAAGAGAGAAGTTTTATCTATAGAATTATAGATTTTGTATGTAAATTAATATGAATTACATGATGATTAGAGTGAATTGTAAAGAGATGGCGTTTGGATAGACTAGATCTTACAGATGATAAAAATGAGAATATAAGAAATATTTTTGAGAAGTATCAGGAATTAGCATGAAAGGGAAGTGAAATATCTATTACAGATGAGACTTCGTGTAAAACTGTATTAGCAGATTTTGCCCTAACAGATTTGGATAAACCGGCTACTACTAGAGGAGACCAATTACGTGATGTAATGGCAGATAATGTAGATTTAAATTTGATTTCTCCATTAGTAGTCAGACAAACTCTATGAGATACTTATCTAAAAAAAGAAATCGTTACAGTCAACTGAAAACAGCAGGAAAAAATATCAGTAGATACCACAAAAATTACTGAAGACAAAAAGAAAGAATTGGCTCATCTTCACATTGAAAATATGAAAACTCATTTTGAAGAGAAATATGAAGATTTGCAAGATTTTTATGCTAATATCCATAATACAGACGATTTAGCTTTATGTATGACAGCGTCACTTTATGCTAGCAAAGAAGATGTAATTGAATGAATTAAAGCTAAGGTATTTTTGCCAGAAAATTATAGTTCATCTTATGAACCATCATCAAACTGATGATCAAACGAATGAAGCGAATGAAATGCAAGTGAATGAAATGGAGATAATTGATGAAATGCAAGCGAATGAAATTGATGAAATGGTTAAAGATTAAAACTGCATTATGTTAAAAATATAATACAAAAAAGCTGATTAATATCTCAAATCAGCTTTTTAATATTTATTCTTACGTAGTTTACTAATATTATGCGAATAATTTTACAGCTAAGTTTACTATAATGTAAGATAATATACAGATTACTATTCATAGAATTGACTTTCATAGAGCTCCAGTAGCTTCTTTTACTACTTTTTCATCACCATGAGCTGTAATAAGTTTATAACCATTGATAACCGTAAATAAGAAACATACAAATCCTACACCAAATCGGAGGTAACTATTTACCAATTTAATCACATCCATTATAGAATAATCTCCAACAATCCAAGATCCATCACCAGGATTATCTGCTACATCCTTTTCTTTACCAGCTTGTCTACTAAATGTGAACGCATACAAAGCATCTGCAGTGGAAATGCAGCTGATTAATATAGCAGATAATAATATATATACTTTTTTCATAGTGATTGAATTTATTCAAATAAACTTAGAAAGATAATATAGTTCCACGCCAAGATACTCATGCATTATTTTGAGATATGGCTTCTTTATCTTGTTCATAACCATATTCAGGTAATTCTTCAGAATCTCAAAGTGTAGAAGGTATAGATTGGATAATTCTAATAATAATTACACTAAATAGGGCAACTAGGATTCATACGATAATATATGCAATATTCTTTGTGAGAGACTTTGCATCTTTTCATTGTCATGATTGAACGATATATATCATACTATTATATAGTATCATAGTTATAGATAGTGCTATCGTAAGGACAAGTAGCATTCTAGTGATCAAAACTATAATAGATGGCTGTTGTTGAACTCATACATTCACTTCAACTGAATAAGATTCAGTTTTCCATTGTCTTCTACATAGAGCTTCGTTATTATTAACTACTGCACAAGCTTCACTACATGCTCATAATCTACAAACAGGATTTCAATCTTCATTTAGTACTCTTCTTCTTCAAAGTGATACACCTGCTCAAAATTCAGTTACTCACTTCATAACAGTATCTCATACTACTTCTTTACTTTTTCATATACCGATAATGATTTGTTCTTCATAAGCAGGTTCAACCAATTGCCAAAGCAAATCATCAGCATTAGTACTATTGAAATCTCATCATAAAGAGAATATCATAGCCAATAAAACAGCTAATCAATATCTTATTTTAATTTTTGTTTTTTTGAAACACAACATTTCTATTAAATTTGATCAAGTAAAGCATCAGCCTCAACGGCTTCCTGTTCACGAGAAGCTTCTTCTTCGTTTCTAATTTTATCTTGTTGCTGTTGATAAGCACCAGATGCATACGTTTCTTCATATTTTCTTTTAATTTCATCTTGCTTTTCTTGGTATTTAGCTTCAATTTCAGCTAACTTTTGTTTTTCTCTAGTCAAGATATCTCTCAATTTATCAATCTGATCCTGATTCATGAGAGAATATAGATCAAACCAACTTTGTTTTTCCTTTGGTTCATTGATAGATTTACTTTCTAAAACCAATACTACTAAATCTGTATTAGTCTCTAACATATCACTAGGAATATTATAGTCCATAGCGATACTATGTAAATGCTCGGGTAAATACTTCATTATGCTTTCTTGTGTTGCCATAACATTATATAATTAAGGGTTAAACATTAATCATTTTTATCCAGTTTTTTTAAAATATCTTCAGCTTCTATCTCTTCCTTTTTGTGGTATTGATTTGATTTCTCACTAATAATTTCAGTTTTCTTCATATTATTTACCATTTCTTGAACTTGTTTCCTTGTCATTTTCTTTGGCTTTCATCATCAGCCATGATATCATTCTTGCATTTTATATTCTTAAGATTAAACTTGAGGATTTGATTTATTATTTAGTAACCATTCTACATCCTCTTGGTTTATGATATCTCTTTCAAGTAGTTTCTTTGCATACTGTCTCATAGAGATCATTCCATTCTGAGTTGATGTTTCGATAATATTTTGCATTTGATCTACTTCTCTTTTCTTCAAATTATTCTTTACAGCACTATTATTTAGCATTAGTTCAAAAATTCAGATTCTTCATGATCAGTCTTTAGTCTTCACTAAAGTCTGAGACATAATTCCAACTAAACAGTCAGCCATTCTTTCCAAGATAGAACTTTGCATATCATTTGAATAGAAAGAAAGGTATCTATTTATGGTATGTGTGGCTGAATTTGTATGTAAAGTAGAGAATACTAAGTGTCCAGTTTCTGCTAGATTTAATACAGCTTCAGCAGTTTCACTATTTCTGATTTCTCCCACAAAAATCACATCAGGATCTTCTCTTAATGTTGAAGCGATAGCAGCATTAAAAGACCAAGTATCATGCCCGATTTCTCTTTGAGAAATTAGAGATTTTTGAGGCTGAAATACATACTCAATAGGATCTTCGATTGTAATAATTTTGTAAGGCTTTTCTTTATTCAGAATTTCAAGCATTGCTACGATAGACGTAGATTTTCATCATCATGTAGGTCCAGTTACGAGGAATAATCACTTAGGAGAGGTGAGTACATTCTTCTTAATAGAGTCAGAAATATTCTGAAACATGATTCACTCTAGCTGTCTAGGAGTGCTATTAATTTTTCTCATCACAACGTTGATTCTTCATGTGCTTAGATAGGCATTAACTCTGTATGCTGTATCATCTTTTGCGACATAAGCAAAATCAGCCTCTTTATCCACGAGAAATTTATCGAATCTCTGAGGATTGTTTTTGAAGAGTTGCTTAAGTAAAATTTCCATGTTCTCGTCTCAGATCCTTCCTAATTCTTCCTTCCTAACGATTTCTCAGTTAAGTCTGTAGGCAACACATTCACCTGCAGAAAGATGTAAATCTGAAATGTTTTGATTGTTTGCAATGAGCTTTAAAATTGACTCAATGTCTAATCAAATTCCTTGCATGATTACTGAAATAATGAATAAATCGTGAAAATAATCACTTACCTAATTATATTCAAAATTTTTTCTCTGTCAAAATTTTGGGGACTTTTTTATAGATAAAATTGTGTATAAAAATTATTATAACAAAAATATTAAATTTAGTTGAATTTTTAGTCAAAAATTTTATAAAAAATAAACGTCAGAATATGAAATTTTCACTATAAACAATCGTGATTATATCTATTATCAGTGTTTTTAAAATGTATTAAAAGTGTCAATTTATGGTGTTTGATAAGTGTAAAAAGCAAGCAAAATCTATAATAAAAGGGTTCAGAAATAAACTAAAAAAAAGTCCGTTATATTGAAGAACGTTGATTACGCTTTTGTTTATAGCATTTTTTGTAAAATTAGGAATAATATATTTTTCATATAAAAATTTAAACCCATGGGAAAATGTGATATCATATGTTGCTAGTGATATAATAATCATATTTTTTGCGCATTTGCTAATTGCTATAAATTATTGGATAAAAAAGCGTAACCTGAGATTAATTAATGATTGTATCGTTTTCATGATATTATTGCTCTATATTGTGGATATGTTTACAATATTTGTTTTTCATAGTAGAGTAGCAATAGTCGAGGCTTTTGTGCTATGAAGTAACGGATCTTCCTGATTTGATTGAATTATAAGATTATGGATATCTATATTCATAATTACATGACTTTTGGTCTTCTTATGAGTTCAAACTAAATTAGTAAAATCCAAGAAACCATCAAGGAATATGCTTATTTTATTTTCCATATGTTCTGTAGTTTATGCAATATTTTATGCTGTCATAATATTCTCACATATGGATATCAATTATGTAGAAAATATACTATCTTTGAATATCGAAAAAATGAAAGAATATGATCCTAATTTATGATCTGAGGAAAGCGAAAATTTACACAAAGGATATTCAGTTAAATCCGTTCAGTGAGATTGAAAAGATTTGAACATTATATTAGTTTTTGCAGAATCAATATCTGCGATAGATTCTGCAAATGCTGGATGAAATGATAAAATGCCATGATTCGATCAAATTCAAAAAGACTGAATTACGTTTTCAAATTTTGTTGCGAACTGAACAACATCTGATACTGCACATATATCTACATTATTATGAGTAGTCCCTTTGATAAATATGAGGATAGGGAATACTCCATATAGTGGTTATAAACTTAAGATGGAGGCTCTTCCAGATTTTCTAAATGCTGAATGATACAAAACTACATTTATAAGTGCTGCAAGCTTAAATTTTTTAAAACAAAGATCATTTCTATCATGAGCATGATTCCAAAAAATAATATGAGAAGAAGAATTTGAAAAGAATAAAAAATATACGTTTGATTCCGCTCCAGATGGAGAATTGTATGATAGAGTTTTAGAGGAAGTACAATCTCAAACATGAAAATATTTCATTTGATTACAGACTATATCATTCCACAAACCATACAATACTCCATTATGAAAATCTGAGGAACTTGCTTTACAATATTCAGATGAAGAATTGTTAAGGTTCTATCAATGATTACAAGAGATTTGATTCTTTGATAATTGAATATTAGTAATCGTATGAGATCACAGAAAGATGAACGCAGTGGAACAGTGAGAACCTGATATATTTGGTCCAAACCGATACACTAGATCTGTAGCAACAGTAGTGTGATCATGAATCCAGCCATGAACAATAAATTCAGGTTTGGTTCAACATATGGATTTTTATTCTTCGTTAAAGAGACTTGTGTGACACTGAAATGTAGAAGTGGATAATATGTACAATGATATCTTTGGTCAAGAAATAAACAGAAATCGATGAATCACAAATTCAGAATTCTATGAGAATAATAGGTATACAGTTTCTTCATATAGTGGAGATATCTTCTTATTCAAAAATATCTCTAATCTGCCAGAAGATAGCTCAATATATGATTATTTTTCCTCTTATGTATCATTTGAGTTTGGAGAGGAAAAACAGGATTCAGACAATACTTTATCAGGTGACAGTAATAAAATAAAGTTTATATGACATAGATGAGCAATTGAG
>Ga0247611_10003113_pt1 | contig 25175 bp, 23 predicted proteins | sample 177DNAGHGhighgp2_FD_192422 | JGI IMG/M metagenome (GOLD analysis project Ga0247611, IMG submission 192422) | Sheep rumen microbial communities from Palmerston North, Manawatu-Wanganui, New Zealand - 1770 DNA GHGhigh gp2 | ecosystem: Host-associated > Mammals > Digestive system > Stomach > Rumen... | reverse complement strand
TATAAAGGTGTAGTGAAGGTGTAATTCATATCTAATATTGTATTTGCTAATGCTAAAATTATATGATGAAAAAAATGCCGGATATTATGAATTTAAATGTGAAAAAAATGTGAATTATTTTACAAAAGATGGGATGCCATAAAAAAACCTGGCCATTTTGCAGACCAGGTTTTTGGAAAGAATCATATTTGTTTCGATAGTATATTTAATTGTTCTTAATCAGCCTGATGGCATTCTTCCTGTTCATAAGCGCCCTCATAATCAATACTGTTATCTTTACCGGAGTCAGGGGGAAGCGCATTCGGGGCATTTACTTTTTCGCCTGCATAACGTACAAATTCGTCCATGGATTCCCTGTCTGCGAAAAGAGCCGTGTACATCTGGTTGCCCATAGCGCCGGACAGGATCTCAGGCATGCGTTCGCACATCTTTATGTGGCTTCCGTATTTTGCAAGGATATCTTCTTTGCTGTGAACATATTGGAAGCGATCACGCTGCCCGAAGAAAACACAATACTGCTGATCCGGGTTTTCAGGCAGGCGCCGTTCATCGAAGACGATCATATCAGCCCAGAGCTGGTAAACATCCGTGGAGTGGGCGAAATCCATCATGTCCGGCATATAGCCTCCGCCGGGGCGCATGTTCACTTCCAGACCTACGAAATCACCGGTTTTGCCCAGGCCTTTTTTATTTTCTGTCAGTTTAAAGAATTCCATGTGGACAAAGCGGCTTTTCACACCGAAGGATCTTACTGTGGCGCGTCCCCGTTCCTGCAGTTGCGGTTCGACTGAAGGGGGAACATAGAAGCACAGTTCGGTCTGTTTATTTACAATATCCATGATGGGCGGGGAGATGCTCATAGACTCAAACAGTACATTGCTTTGGGAATCTACAATGGCATCGTAAGAGCAGATCAGCCCGGGAACAAATTCTTCCATTACATAAGAATCTTGCGGTTTTTCATTGAAGAAGGTTTCCAGATCTGTTTCGTTTTCTAATCGCCAGGTTGCCACTGCGCCTACGCCGTATTCCGGTTTTACGATGACGGGGTAACCGACTTTTTTGATGAATTTAACAGCATCGTCCATCGTAGTGACATAAATCTGCCTCGCAGTAGGCACTTTAGCTCGTGTGTAATACGGTTTCATGGCGGATTTACTTCGATAGGCTTCAATTTCATCGACATCCGGACCGGACAGGATATTAAAATCTGTACGTAACATGGAATCGTGTTCTAACCAATATTCATTGTTGGATTCCAGCCAGTGGATCTTTCCGTATTTAAAGCTGAAAAATGCAACGGCGCGGAACATCTGGTCGTAATCTTCCATGGATTCTACTTTATAATATTCTGTTAAAGCATCTTTTAGCGCAGGTTCCAGTTGATCGTACGGCGTATCTCCAATGCCAAGCACGTTGGCGCCGTTCTTTTTCAGTCGGTCGCAAAAATTCCAATAAGTTCTGGGAAACTGGGGCGAGATAAATATAAAGTTCATATGTCTCAATCCTTCCCGGCGAGTTTTGCATCGCCAATATTTAAAGACGGTTTATGTGGATATCCGGCCATTTTCAAGCGCAATTGATTTATCAGAGTCCGTGCGATTCACAATGATGCAATACATGAGGCAGGAAATACTGGTACATTTTTTTCCACCAGGGCCAGTCATGGTTCACATCGTAACCCCAGAAATCGCACCAGGCGTCAATCCCTTTGGAGCGAAATGCGTCGTCAAGGATGTGGGTGGTTCGGATTCCTTCGTCTTCCCAGGCGCCCTGTCCGACGCAGAAAACGATAACCCTTTGGTTGTAAAGATTAATGTAAGGATGTCCTTCCGGAAGATTTGGTAAAAAAGTAGCGGGGGAATTGTCATAAAGCGTATTATTCATCCATGACCCAAAGAAAAAGTGAGCGTCATAACAGCCGGATAAGCCGATGACTCCTTCAAACAGATCGGGGCGCCGCAGAAACATGATGGCAGAGTGGGTGGCGCCCATGCTGCAGCCGGTTACCAGCGGACGGAGGGCAGAATGATTGTGCTCACGGATCAGAGGCAGTACTTCGTCAATAATATAACGATAGTAGTTTTCCTGTCGTTCGGCGCGCAGAACTTTGTCGCCGTACATATCGGACCAGCTCTCGCGGTCGACGGTGTCTACACAGAACAATTGGAATTTACCGCTGTCAATATAATCAGACAGTTCCTCTATCATGCCGAAATTTTCATAGTTATCACACATGGAGTCCTGTGTGGGAAATACCAGCATGGGCCAGCCTGATTCGCCGTAGATACGGATATTCATATTGCGCCAGAGATGCTGGCTGAAATGATTGACATCATAACGGGATGGCATAGTGAGTTCACTCCTTGTAGATTAAAATAAATATAATAAATTATCTGTTTCTAAAAAATATTATATCATAACTTAATATAAAAGAAACAGAACTTAGCACTGTAGAAATAAATAATTTAGTGCAAACGGTATTGCAATGCGGAGGATGGTTATCCATTTTGTGTCGCCATTTTAATACAGATGACGTTAGACAACTTTGCCTTTTTGAGATATAATAAATTGGTTATATACGCAATCTTTTTTATTATTTTATTATATTACATAGAATACGGAGGTTGTTCCCTTGTTAGATTTTTCAACATTAATATTCCGTGCCCCGGCGCTTTTGATTGCTTTGACGATCCATGAGTATGCACATGCCTGCGTGTCCGACAGCCTGGGAGACCCCACGCCGAGCCTGCAGGGGCGGCTGACTCTGAACCCGCTGGCGCATCTTGATATTGTGGGCACACTGATGCTGGTGCTTTGCGGTTTTGGTTGGGCCAAGCCGGTGGAGATCGATCCGCGTTATTACACAGATTACCGTTCCGGCACATTAAAGGTTTCTGCTGCCGGACCGCTGGCCAATCTGTTCCTGTGCTTTGTGGCGGTGTTGCTGATGACCGCAAGAGGCAGTCTGGGGATGTCCAGCGCCTGGGTGAACCAGTTTCTGTACTGGCTCATGCTATATAATGTGTGGTTTGCTTTCTTCAACCTGATCCCGATCCCGCCTCTGGACGGTTCCAAGATTCTGGAAACCTTTCTGGATTATGAGACGGCTTATAAATATGAAAATTTTGTGGGTCGATACGGTTTTATCGTCCTCGTTATCATTGTTTACAGCGGAATTTCAAATCTCATCATCGGACCGCTGGCTTCCTTGTTTTTAAAGCTTTGTTACGGAATTGCCAGTATTATTTTTTAAAAATGCAGGGGTTACTGTCAGATGGCTGATCCAATAGTCCGGGTCCTGGATTTTGAAGGGCCTTTGGACCTGTTGATACACTTAATTGAAAAGAATAAGATGGATATCTACGATATCCCCATTGTTTCTGTAACTGATCAGTATATAGAATACCTGCATTCCCTGTCGGAACTGGATCTGGAGGAAGCCAGCCAGTTTCTGGTGATGGCTTCACTGCTGCTGCAGATCAAATCCCGGATGCTGCTGCCGAAAACGGTACTGGATGAGGAAGACGAAGCGGATCCGCGGGAGATGCTTGTACAGATGTTGGTAGAATACAGGCGGATCAAAGAGGCAGCACAACAGCTGGAAGCATTGAAGAAGGAAGCGGCTCGGCGTCATGCCCGCAAGCCTTTCTTTGCGGATAGTAAACTGCGGCATTTTCATATGTATCCGGTCACAGATCTCCTGTTGGCGCTGGCAGGTCTTTCCGGTCCGCTGCGGCGACAGATTGCGATTGTAGAGCGGCAGGAATTTGACGTAGGCGCCAAAATGGATGAGATTGTTGCAATTCTGGGAAAATATCCGGAAGGCATTGAATTTGAAAAAGCGTTTGTAAAGACAGGCAGCGCCAGTGAGAAGGTGGCTTCATTTCTGGCCGTGCTGGAGCTGTTGAAGATGAAAATAGTGCGTATCAGCCAGAGTAAAGCCTTTGCGCCTATTTATCTGTTTTTACATGAGTCATTGCAGGCAGGAGGGGAAGCAGATGCTACAGGAGTTTAAATTGGGGCAGCTGGAAGCCATCCTGTTTGCTGCGGGGGAACCCCTTAGTGTGCCGCAACTGGCAGAGCTTCTGGGAGTGAATAAACCGCAGACGTGGGAGCTGGTGGGGCTTTTGCAGGAGGAATATCAGTCGGAAAAACGTGGACTGGAACTGCGGGAAGTAGCGGAAGGCTGGCAGCTTTGTACAAAAGCCTGTCATCATGAGGCAGTGCTTCAGCTGGCCAATACACAGGAGCTGAAATTATCCAACGCAGCCATGGAGACGCTGGCCATCATTGCGTACCGTCAGCCGGTAACAAGGGCGGAGATGGAAGCGATCCGCGGGGTGAAAGTTGACGGTGTGGTAAATACGCTGTTAGATTGGGAGTTAATTGCCGAAGCCGGCCGAAAGGAGACAATCGGTCACCCAATTTTATACAAAACGACAAAACGATTTTTGGAAGTGTTTGGGTTAAAATCTTTAAAAGATATGCCTGCTATGCCGGAAGTTCTGGCAGAAGACGCGGCACGTCATCCTCAGCAGATGTCCTTGCTGGACATGGAGGCTGCGGAAGAAATGGAAGTTAAAGAACTCGGAGATAATCATTTATGACAGAAGAACGGTTACAGAAAGTGCTGGCTCAGGCAGGGGTGGCATCCCGCAGGGAAGCGGAAGAGTATATAACAGCCGGGCGTGTGAAAGTGAACGGCAAAGTGGTAAAAGAACTGGGGACGAAAGTAGGACCCAATGCGTTTATAATGGTAGACGGAAAACCTGTCCGCAGGGAACGCAAGACATATTTGCTGTTTTATAAACCACGGGGCGTGGTCACTACCATGAAAGACCCGGAAGGGCGCAGATCGGTAGCGGATTATGTGAAAGACATTCCCCAACGCGTATTCCCGGTGGGACGGCTGGATTATAATACGGAAGGTCTGCTGCTGCTCACAAATGACGGAGAACTGACGCAGGCCATGACCCATCCCAGTCATGGTGTGAACAAGACATATGAAGTGACGGTGCCGGGAATTGTGCCGCAGGAAAAGCTGGATATGCTACGGATGGGTGTGAAACTGGAGGATGGGATGACGGCGCCGGCCATCGTGGATTTGCAAGATTATGATTATGAAAAGAACCTTACGCGGTTTACTGTAACCATCCATGAGGGGCGGAACCGTCAGGTTCGTCGCATGTGCGATTATATCGGGTTCCCGGTACGATATCTGCGGCGTATAAAGATGGGGATACTGACGCTGAATGGACTTCGTCGGGGCGACTGCCGGGAGCTGTTTGACGAAGAGGTGGAAGCGCTGCGTAAAGACTGCGGTCTGGAGAGCGCGGCAGTGAATAAGCGGCAACCTGCGGTCAGGAAAGCTGAAAAGCCAAATACTGTGAAAACTGAAACAAAACGCAGGGTAAAAAAGTAATGCGTTTTTGCATACAGGGGTAGTTTAATGTTAAAAGTAATTGTAATCGGCGGCGGAGCCGCAGGTTTGATGGCAGGTATTACGGCAGCCAGGCAAGGCGCGTCGGTCGTTGTCATGGAACGCATGCGGGAAGCAGGAAAAAAGATGATGATTACGGGAAAAGGCCGTTGTAATATTACGAATTCCTGCGCTGTAAAAGAGTTTATTCCCAATCTTCCGGGCAACGGGAAATTTCTGTTCAGTGCATTGCAACAGTTTACCAATGAAGATCTGCTGCGATTCTTCCGTGAATGCGGAATGGAAACGGTAACGGAGCGGGGCGGACGCGTTTTTCCTGCCAGCGGGAAGGCAAAAGATGTTATTATAACTTTACTTGCCGCGTTGGAAAAAGCCGGGGGACGAATTCTTACAAATGCACAGGCGACAGGCTTTGTTGTGAAACCCGGAAAGATTACCGGCGTACGGTATCGTAATGTGGAAAATGACGGGAGAAAAGACGGTCAGGATTTTCGCAGCAGTACAAAAGGAAAGATAAAACTGGGTCCGGAACACACACTGGATGCAGATGCGGTTATCGTATGTACGGGCGGCGCGTCCTATCCTGGAACCGGTTCAGACGGAAATTTTGTGCCGGTTCTGGAAAATCTGGGACTGGCTATGGAACCTCTGCTGCCTGCGCTGGTACCGCTTCAGCCGGAAGAAGGTTTTACCGAAGAATTGGACGGGCTTTTGCTGAAAAATGTGAAAGCTTCTGTTCTGTCTGACGGAAGACCGATTGCGGAAGAATTCGGGGAGATGCAGTTTATTCGTGGCGGTATTGCCGGTCCGATCAGTCTTACCATGAGTCGGAAGGTTGCCCGTTTACAGTATTTTAATCAGCCGGAACTGGAACTGTGTATTGATTTGAAGCCAGCGCTTCCGGAAGATAAGCTGGATACCAGAATTACAAAAGATTTTCAGGAATTCAGTAAAGCTAAGCTGAAAGAGATCGTTCGCAAACTGGTTCCCCAGCCGCTGGTGGAACCTGTATTGGACGGGGCGTTTTTGGATGGGAACAAGCCTGTAAGCCAGGTTACAAAAAATGACCGACAGGAACTGATTGCGATTCTGAAACATTTTACCATCCCTCTGACAGGCACACGGCCGTTGGCAGAAGCAATCGTAACAGCGGGCGGTGTGTCGCTGAAAGAGATTGATCCGAAGACAATGGCGGCTAAACGAATTGAAGGATTGTATTTTGCCGGAGAAGTAATGGATGTGGATGGCTATACCGGTGGATTTAATCTGCAGGCCGCATTCAGCAGCGGTTATGTAGCCGGACTGCACGCAGCGCAGCCGGGGCTGGCGCGCTAAATTGAAAATTTTTTAATAAATTATAAACAGTAAGGTGATAACATTGGAAAAAGGATTTGTAGTTGCCATTGACGGACCTGCCGGAGCAGGAAAGAGCACGATTGCAAAACTTGCGGCAGGAAAATTGGACTTTGCTTATATTGATACCGGCGCTATGTACCGGGCAGTAACCTGGAAGTTATTGCAGACAGGGAAGACGTTTTCTGCTGAACTGGCCGGAAAACTGGCCAACGAAATCAACATCGAATTTCGTCCGGAAAATGCAGTAAATCGCGTTTTTGTAGACGGAATGGAAGTAACCGAAGCTATCCGGACGGCTGCAGTGACAGGCCTTGTATCCAAAGTGGCCGCTGTTCCGGATGTGCGTACAGCGATGGTAGATCAGCAGCGTCGCATGGGAAATGAAGGCGGTATTGTAATGGATGGCCGTGATATCGGTACGGTGGTTTTCCCGCAGGCGCAGTGCAAGATCTTTCTGACGGCAACCGTGGAAGAACGGGCGCGCCGCAGAGGAAAAGAACTGGAGGCCAAAGGCGAAACGGTTGATTATCAAAAATTACAGGCCGAGATTGCTTTGCGGGATAAACAGGACAGCGAACGTGAAGTTTCCCCGTTGCGCCAGGCAGAAGACGCTGTTTATCTTGACACTTCGGATATGAATATCGAACAGGTAACAAATAAAATTCTGGAATTAGTTAAAGAAAAATTGTAAGGAAGTTAGTACTAATGTCATTATATGATTTTTGTCATATTACTTTTCCGTGGCTGTTTTCATTATGGCTTCGCTGGGAAGTCTTTGGACGGGAAAATATTCCGGCAGACGGGCCTGTGGTCATAGCCTGTAATCATCTGAGCCTGTTGGATCCGCCTGTATTAGGTGCGGCTGCAACCCGACAGGTGCATTTCATGGCTAAGTCGGAGCTGTTCAGGCCTTCCTGGTTTGGGGCTATTATCCGTAAACTGGGGGCATTTCCTGTAAGACGGGGCGCTATGGACCGGGATGCCATCAAGACAGGGCTGACAATCTTAAAGGAAAAAAAAGTCCTTGCAGTTTTTCCCGAAGGGACGCGGAGCAAGACCGGCGAATTGGGCCGGGCTGGAGGCGGCGCATTTATGATGGCCGTAAAGATGAAAGCAAAAATCGTTCCTGCTTATATTTATGGAACGGATTTAAAGCGTCATCCTGGCTGGCCTAAAGTACGCGTGATCTTTGGAAAGCCGATGGAATACGATCCGGCTATGGGAACAGGACGGGAGAGCCTGGATGAGATCGGAGCCCGGTGGCGAGAGGAAGTTTTGACTTTGAAAAAGGCGGTGACATTGGAAGATGGAAATTATCGTAGCTGAGCCCTGTGGTTTCTGCTATGGGGTAAAGCGGGCCGTTTCGATAGCAGAAGGAGCGGTTAACAGTCTGCCGGCCGCCACGCTGGGCCCGTTGATCCATAACCCGCAGTTTACAGAAAATCTGGCATCCAGGGGTATTGTCTGCAAAAATTCATTGGATGAATTTGCGGAAGGGGAAACCGTTATTTTTCGTTCCCACGGTGTCGGACCATCTGTGTATGAAAAGGCAAATGAAAAAAAATTGAAAATTTTAGATGCCACCTGTCCGAATGTAAAAATGAGCCAAAACAAGGCACGACAAGCGTTTGAAGATGGTTTTCTGCCAATTATCGTCGGAGAAAAAAATCATCCGGAAGTAAAAAGCATATTGGCATTTGCAGGAAAAAATGGTATTATAATAGAATCTAAAAGGGATATTAGCGAAGTGCCTTTTGTTTCCAAATATTGCGTCATCATTCAAACAACATTTGAACTGGCAAAATTTGAGGAAATCCTGCAGGCGCTGCAGTCTGCGCGGCCTGGTGAATACCGGGTGGAGCGGACTATCTGTCTTGCGACAAAGGAACGGCAGGAAGCTGCTGCGAAACTGGCTGCTACGACAGACGCTTTTATTGTAATTGGCGGAAGGAACAGTGCCAACACGAGGCATCTGGCCGAGCTGGTTAGCGCCATCTGCCCCCGGTGCTACCAGATAGAAACCGCACGGGAACTTTCTCCGGAAATGTTCCAGGGGTGTAGAAAAATTGGTATCACGGCCGGAGCATCAACTCCGGATCGCATAATTAAGGAGGCTGTCATGACGATGGAAAACATGGAAATCAACAAGGTAGAGGGTAACGAATTCGAAGCAATGCTTGATGCAAGCATGGAAGATTACGGCGTGCATCCCGGAAAACTCGTTACCGGAAAAATTATTCAGGTAGACAAAGAAGGCGTTTATATTTCTTTTGGCTATAGACGTGAAGGTTTAATTGCCTGGAATGACTGGGCAGTGGATGCTAATCCGGATGAACTGATGGAAACGGTAAAAGTTGGCGATGAAGTTGAAGCGGTTGTTGTACCGGGTTCTGCTTCGGAAGAATTCATCCGTCTGTCCAAGGTTCGTGCGGAAAAAGAAGCGGCCTGGAAGAACATCCAGGAATTGCCGGAAGGAGAAAAACGCCCGGCAACTGTAAAAGTACTGCGTGTTATCAAAGCCCGCGGCCGCGATAAGGATTCCGACAAACCGAAACAGGTTGTTGGACTGTCTGTTGCAGTAGAAGGTGTGGAAGGCTTTATGCCGGCGTCCCATGTTGAACTGAAACATATTGATGATTTTACTCCGTATGTTGGTCAGGAAATGGAAGCAGAGATCATTGAAGTAAATACGGAGAAAAAGCGTATCGTCGTTTCCCGCCGCGATCTGCTGAAGGCTGAAAAAGCACAGAAGCATCAGGAGTGGCTGGCTAACCGCGAGGCTCGTATCGCTGCTGCAAGAGAAGCGCGTGCAGCAAAGGAAGAAGCTGCTTACGAAGAGATTGAAGAAGGCAAGACCTACGAAGGCAAAGTTGTCAAAGTTGCGGAGTTTGGTCTGTTTGTAGAAGTAATTGAAGGACTGGTAGGCCTGGTTCACAACACCGAACTTTCGTATGACCGCAATGTAAAAGCGGAAGATGTTGCCAAAGAAGGCGATATGGTTACCGTTTTTGTTAAGAAAGTTGACAAAGAAAACCGCCGTGTTTCTCTGTCTATCAAAGCAACGCAGGAAGATCCGTGGGTAACAGCCGCTTCCGGATTTGCGGTAGGCGATGTGGTAGAAGGAACGGTTGAACGTTTCCTGCCGTTCGGCGCGCTGGTTCGTCTGAACGATAAAGTTGAAGGCATGATCCATGTTTCCGAATTGGCTGACACCCGTGTAGAAAAACCGGAAGATGTATTGAAGATCGGTCAGGTTGTAAAACCGATGATCATAAAGATTGATCAGGCAAAGAGAAAGATTGGCCTGTCGCTGAAACGGGAAAAAGAAAATCAGGAAAAAGCGGAAATGAAAGCCTTTATGGATGGCAACACGGAAGAAAACTTCTCCAATAACGCTATGGCTGAGCAGCTGGAAGGCTTAAACAAATAATTAATTCATGCTGAGGACGGAGTTTTCCGTCCTCTTTTTTGTATAAGGGAAAGAATATGTTACGGGAACAACGCAAATTAGATCACATAAGATTTGCACTGGAGCTGCATGACAGTTCTTCTGAAGTAACGGGCTTTGACGGGATTTATTTTCTGCATAACTGTCTGACGCCGGTAAATCCCGATTCGGTAGATATCGCTACGCATATTGCGAACCTTGCGTTGCCTGTTCCGGTTTTCATTGATGCTATTACGGGCGGCGCAGAAAAAGTAAAAGAGATTAACCGCAATCTGGCGATCATTGCAAGAAGAACCGGCATGGCCATGGCTGTTGGATCCCAGTATGGAACGGTAAAATCTGAAATCCATACGGACACGTATACGGTAGTGAGGGAAGAAAATCCGAAAGGGATCGTGTTTGCAAACATCAGCGCACTGGCTTCGCCGGAAGAGGCAGCAAAAGCGGTAGAGATGATTCGGGCCGATGCGCTGGAGATTCATTTGAATGCAGCTCAGGAACTGATCATGCCGGAGGGGGATAAAAACTTTGCGATGATCAGAAAAAATTTGGCACGGTTGCAGAATGCCGTATCGGTTCCGGTCATTGTGAAAGAGACCGGCTGCGGTATGGCTGCAGAGCAGATACAGGAATTACAGTCCATGGGATTTACCTGTTTTAATATTGCCGGTCATGGCGGCACCAGTTTTGCTGCCATTGAAGCCTTGCGAAACGGACGGCCCCGGTATAAAAAGTTTGCGGAGTGGGGCATTCCTACCGCATGGAGCCTGATTGACGCAAGCCATTTCATTCATCCATGGGATACGCTGATTGCTTCTGGTGGTATACGCAGCGGCTGGCAGGCGGCACAGGCCATTGCCATGGGGGCAGATGCAATAGGGATGAGCGGAAATATTTTGGCGGTACTTTTGCGGCAGGGTATAGAAGATGCTGTGACATATTTACAGGATATGATTGATGAACTGAAAGATATCATGGTGCTGACGGGATGCCGCACTGTGAAGGAGCTGCAACAGACGCCGCTGGTATTCACTGGCAACACCCTTGATTTTATCCACAGCCGCGGGTACAATGCTTTGTTTAAACGAAAAACAAATTTTGCATGGAGGACTGATCTTCATGAATTTTACAACTGTCCAAAAATCTGAACAGACAGAAAGTGTGCCGCAGCTGACAATAGCCAAAGTGCAGGAAATGCTGCAGGCTATGAGTCCTTTGTATGATATTGTCCGTTTGGTAAATCCCAGTGAATGTTTCGAGCTTTCGATTACAAAGGATGGTAAATTACATTACCAGAAGAACTGCTTTTCTGTGTGGGGGCGAACCAGCCGCTGTAAGAACTGCATCAGCTATCAGGCCTGTGTCTCCCATAAAAAAATCAACAAAAGTGAAATCCTGGACGGCGAAGAATATGTAATTGATGCCCTGCCTGTAGAAGTGATCATGGAAACCGGGGAAATCCTGAACTGTACAATTGAAATGGTTTCCTGCCAAAGATTACAGGCAGACGTCAAAAAAGCGGGTGATGCCGTTGAAGAGATGCAGAAACAGAATAATGGTGTGACAGGATCATTGGTTTCTGTAGTGGGAGAAAATGTAAGCAATGAAATACTGACTCCGCTGATGCGACTGGAAATGCTGTCCTATGCTGATGCGAATGATATACGCGGCAGTATCTGTTTTGACAAAGACGGCAAATGCATTTATGCAAATCAGCAGGCGTTTAAATTGTTCCATGTTGAAAAAAATCTGGAAAAGCTGGGAGATATTTTTGCAAAATGGGCCTGTTATGATCGTGTAGATGAGTGTTCAGGTCATATCTGGCGGCAGAACTTTACCTGTGACAATAAAGAGTTTACATATGTCCTTCAACATCTTTCCCTGCGCAATAAGGATGGAAAAGAGCTGGGAGATTATTTCTCCATCCGTGATTATACCCGTGAAACCAGCAACTATACGACTGCCAAGTTTAACCTGAGCCACGATCTTCTGACACGAATTTACAATCTGAACGGCTTTGGGGCGCATCTGCGTGAGCGGCTGAACACGGAGCCTGACCGGGATTTTGACCTGGTGCAGATCAAGTTGCGCGGGTTCAACCTGATCCTCCAGCTGTTTGGAACCAATAAATGCGACCAGCTGCTGATCAGCCTGGCACAGTTTTTTGCAAGTTTATATGAACCATATCAGGCGTTGTACGGAAGAATTGGACGCGATAGTTTTATTTTGTGTCTTCCGCACGGAACGATTGCAAAAATTCCCATGGAGGAAAATCTGAAAGCGTTGGCAGGACACCTGATGGGAAGAGCGAACCATGTCCATTACCAGATTGGAATTTATGAAACGATTGACCGGGGATGTTCGTATGAGCAGATGCTGGACCGTACGACGATGGCCCTCAATTCAATCACGACGGAAGATGTGTATGCGGTGAAAATGTTCAAACCGGAAATGCTGTTGGAAGCAGTACGGGAACGTCGGCTTCTGAATGATTTCGACGATGCGCTGCGAAATGGTGAATTTCATCTTTTCCTGCAGCCGCAGATTGGTTTGGATGGCAAAATGCATCGGGCGGAAGCGCTGTCTCGATGGTTCCATAAAGATCGGGGAATGCTGATGCCGATAGAGTTTATTCCCCTGCTGGAACGGACGGATGATATTTACCGGATGGATTATTATATCTGGGAACAGGCTGCGAAACAGTTGGCAATCTGGGAAAAATCCGGGCACGGAGATATTGCAATAGCAGTCAATGTATCGCCTCGCGATCTGTATTATGGTGACGTTGTGAATGTATTTCCCGCGCTGGCAGAGAAATACCATATTGATCCGGGCCGGCTGCATCTGGAAATCACGGAATCTACGATTATCGATAATTTTGATGCCTGCAATGAAATCATTAAAAGTCTTCGCAAAAGAGGATTTTCCGTAGGGCTTGATGATTTCGGCAGTGGATATTCTTCTCTGAACATGCTGCAGAACCTGCATGTGGATATTCTGAAGCTGGATATGGGATTTCTGCAGAAACTTGATGACTGGGAACGCGGCATGCAAATCATCAAACTGGTCATCGATCTGGCAAAATCACTGCATATGGAGGTAGTAGCAGAAGGAGTGGAAACAAAAGAGCAGGCGCTGTATCTGCAGAAACTAAAGTGTGATTACCTGCAGGGATATTATTATTCTAAACCTGTTTCCGTAGAACAGTTTGAAGCAAAATATTTTGCGTAGACAAAGTATCCAGCGCAAAGCAGGGAAGACGAAGATGAAAGATTTTATTTAGGGAAAACAGAAAGTGAAAACAGAAAGGACGAAAAAAATGGAACATAAAAGCACGTGGGAACTCTATACACCGGCGCAGGTGAAGGCTTGCCATGATTTTTGCAAGGGCTATCTGGATTTTCTCAGCGAAGGAAAAACAGAACGGGAATGCGTGGAAATCATTCTGGCAGAGATGAAAAGGGCGGGCTATAAGGATCTGGATACGCTGATTGCTCAGGATAAAAAGCTGAAGACCGGCGACAAGGTGTATCGCATCAACATGAAAAAGGGCATCGCTATGTTCAATATCGGCAAAGATCCTATTGAAAACGGTATGAACATTTTAGGCGCCCACATTGATTCGCCCCGTATGGATGTGAAGCAGAACCCACTGTATGAAGATGGCGGCTTAGCGCTGCTGGATACCCATTACTACGGCGGCATTAAAAAGTACCAGTGGGTAACGATCCCGCTGGCAATTCACGGAGTCATTGCCAAAAAGGATGGTACTGTGGTAAAGGTTGCTATAGGGGAAAAGCCGGAAGATCCGGTATTCTTTGTATCCGACCTTCTGATCCATCTGGCCCAGGACCAGATGGCAAAGAACGCGGCCAAAGTTGTGGAAGGGGAAGCCCTTGACGTCATTATCGGAAACCAGCCTGTTAAACTGGGCCGCAACGCAAAAGAAGAAGAGAAACAATCTGCCGGGAAAGAAGCGGTAAAAAAAGGAATCCTGGCAATTTTGAAAAAGCAGTTTGGCATAGAAGAAGAAGATTTCCTGTCTGCTGAACTGGAAGTTGTTCCCGCCGGCAGAGCGCGGGAAGCCGGTTTTGACCGGAGCATGGTACTGTCTTACGGGCAGGACGACCGTGTCTGCGCCTACGGTTCATACAAAGCCATGCTGGACGTAACGGATGTAACCCGCACAGCCTGCTGTCTGCTGGTAGATAAAGAAGAGATTGGCAGCGTTGGGGCCACTGGCATGCAGAGCCGTTTCTTCGAGAATACCGTGGCAGAATTGCTGACAATGTTGGGTAAGGGAACCGAACTGTCCCTGCGCCGCACGTTGGCCAACAGTACAATGCTGTCCAGCGATGTAAGCAGCGCCTTCGATCCGCTGTATGCTTCGGCTTTCGATAAAAAGAATGTGGCTTATCTGAGCAAGGGACTGGTGTTGAACAAATTCACCGGCGCCCGTGGCAAATCCGGTTCCAATGACGCCAATGCGGAATACATCGCCCATATCCGTAGCATTTTTGCAAAAGAAAAGATCAATTTCCAGATGTCCGAACTGGGCAAGGTGGATCTGGGCGGCGGCGGTACTATTGCCTACATCATGGCACTGTATGGCATGAACGTTATCGACAGCGGCGTACCGGTACTGAGCATGCATGCTCCCTGGGAAGCGACAAGCAAAGCGGATATATACGAAGCACGACGCGGATATGAAGCATTTTTAAAACTTGCAGAAAGGGTATAAGCGATATGGCACAGGAAAAACGATTTTACAGAAAACACAACAGGCATTCCGGTGAAAACCAGGAAGTAAAAAAGGAACCTTTTGCAGGCGGAGACGGACAACAGGCAGGAAGCCCGGCGGATGGGAAAAAGCAGAAGCAGGGTCCGAAAACTTCAGGAAGCCGGAATCGGAATGAAAAATCGTATAACCATTTTAATAAAAAAACCGGCAAACCGTTTCATAAGTTTAATGGCAAACCTGATACAAAAGATACAGGAGTCCGGGGAAACCGTCCTGTCGGAGGAAACCGGGAAAAGCGGCAGGGAAAAGCTACTGAGAGAGTATTGGTTGCCTTCTATTCCTGGTCTGGAGTGACAGCAAAGGCTGCACAGCGGATCGCATCTGCAGCAAAAGGTAATTCATACCGCATTCTGCCGGTTAAGGCCTATTCTTCTATTTATGCCCTCTGTGTTGCCAAAGGCGGCATGGAGAAAGCCTCCGGCGCACGTCCGGAAATCAAAGGAACACTGCCGGACTGCAGTCGCTACGATAAGATTGCCATCGGATTTCCCATCTGGTGGTTCAGCTGCCCGATGATCATCCATTCTTTCCTGGAAAAGGTAAAATTGGACGGCAAGACAGTATATCCCTTCTGCACAAGCAAGACCAGCGGGCCGAAGGGCAGTGCAGCGGATATACGGAAAACAATTCCTGATGCTGTTGTGAAAGAATGTCTGGATGCCAATAAAATTGATGCCATGAGTGACGAAGAGATTAAAGCGTGGCTGGAGTTGTAAATCAAATTAACGATTAGTAACAGTTGCAGTTTTTTCTTCAACGGTTTTTCGCAAATTAAAAGCAGGCCGATTCAGTCAGAAGACTGTATCGATCTGCTTTTCTTTATGTGTTATTCAGCTGGAAGCGAAAACGCCTACTTTCTTTCTGCTGCTACTTTGGCAAAGGCGACTTTCGCGGCTGCAACGGTCTTTGCGAAATCTTCTTCAGTATGAGCAAGGGAGATGAAGTTTGTCTCGAACTGAGAGGGAGGCAGGTAGATGCCTTGTTCCAGCATGCTGTGGAAGTAGATGCGGAAAGCGTCCTGATCGCAGGCGGTGGCATCATCGTAATTGACGACTTCTTTTTCCGAGAAGAAAACAGTGAACATGGAACCTAACCGTGGAATCTGTACAGCCACGCCTGCTGCGTCTGCCGCTTTTTTCAGCGCGTCGGTTAACTTTTCGTTATGTTTTGTCAGGGTGGCGCAGACGTTATTTTCTTTCATATACGTTAACGCTGCAATACCGGCCGCCATCGCCAGCGGATTGCCGGACAGCGTGCCAGCCTGGTACATAGGGCCTACAGGGGATACCCAGTTCATGATTTCCCGTTTGCCGCCGTAAGCTGCCACTGGCAGGCCGCCGCCAATGACTTTGCCCAGGCAGGTGATGTCAGGATCAATGTTGTATAAGGACTGGCTGCCTCCCTGTGCGGAACGGAAGCCGGACATGACTTCATCAATAATCAGCAGGCTGCCATATTTTTTCGTCAGGTTGCGAATTGCCTGCAGATAGCCGGCTTTTGGTAACACCAGCCCCATGTTGCCGGGGGTAGGTTCCATGATGACAGCGGCAATGTCCTTTCCTTTTTCAGTAAATACTTTTTCCAGTGCAGGCAAGTCATTAAAGGGAACAGAAAGCGTGGTTTCTGCCGTGCCTTTTGTTACGCCCGGGCTGTCCGGTACACCGAAAGTGGTAGCGCCGGAACCGGCGTGCACCAGCAATGCATCGCTGTGACCGTGATAACAGCCAATGAATTTTACGATGCAGTCCCGTCCGGTGTAAGCACGGGCCAGACGGATGGCTGACATGGTGGCTTCCGTACCGGAGTTGACCATGCGCACCATATCCATGGAAGGCACTAATTCACAAACCAGTTTAGCCAGCGTCACTTCCGCGCCGGTTGGAGCGCCGAAGCTTGTACCTTTGGCCGCGGCAGCCTGTACGGCTTCTGTAACGATGGGATGGGCGTGACCTAACAGTAACGGGCCGTAGGATAAAACGTAATCAATGTATTCATTGCCGTCTACGTCGAACAGTTTGCTTCCTTTGCCCTGTGAAATGAAGGGAGGCACGCCGCCTACACTGCGAAAGGAACGGACAGGGCTGTTGACGCCGCCGGGCACAAATTGTTTGGCTTCTTCAAAAACAGAAGCGGATTTCATTAAGTTGTTCATATTGTATCTCCTGCTGTATCAGTTTGACAGAGTGAACAGACGATGCTGCAAGTGGCGCAGACACGTCTGTTTATTTTTCTTCACGCAGCCATCTGGCTACATCCAGCGCATGATAAGTGATGATCATTTTGGCGCCGGCCCGTTTAAAACTCAGCATGGTTTCCATGACAATACGTTTTTCATCGATCCAGCCCCGTTCTGCCGCTGCTTTTACCATGGCGTATTCGCCGCTTACATTGTAAACGCACAGCGGGCGATTGAAGGTTTCGTGGCAGCGACGGGTTACGTCCTGATAAGCCAGGGCCGGCTTTACCATAACGATGTCAGCACCTTCTTCAATATCCAGCGCAATTTCACGCAGGGCTTCATCACTGTTGCCCGGATCCATCTGGTAGCCTTTGCGGTCGCCTTTTCCGGGAGCGGAGTCTGCCGCGGCGCGGAAAGGACCGTAGTAGGCGGAAGCGAATTTAGCGCTGTAGGCCATGATTGCCACATGGTTATAACCGGCGTCGTCTAACGCTTTGCGCATGGTAGTCACATAGCCGTCCATCATATTGGAAGGCGCAATGATGTCAGCGCCGCAACGAGCCTGACTTACCGCGAGCTTGGCCAGATTCGGCAACGTCTTGTCGTTGTCCACGGAGGCGCAGTCTTCCGTCAGGATGCCGCAATGACCATGGGTGGTGTATTCGCAGAAGCAGGCGTCGGTGATGACGACCAGCTCCGGATATTTGGCTTTGATCGCTTTGCTGGCCATCTGCACGGGTTCGTTGTCATCCCAGGCGCTGCTGCCTTCTTCATCTTTGTAAGAGGGGAGGCCGAACAGAAGGACAGCGGGAATGCCGAGTTCAACAACTTCATCAACCGCTTCCATTACCCGGTCTACAGACCACTGGTAATTATTTTTCAGGGTTTCGATTTCATTTTTAACATTGCTTCCCGGCACAACAAACAGGGGGAAAATCAAATCTTTAACGCTTACGCTTGTCTCCCGGATCAGGCTGCGCAGATTCTCGGTTGCGCGCAGGCGGCGGGGACGGTAAATGGGAAATCCGGTCATGATACAATACACTTCCTTTTTATTATTGTTGGTAGTTTTCGCAAATATTTGATAAAAGAGATGTACGCAAGGTCAGGCTTTTTCGTAGAAGTGATTCAACGCTTCCACCAGACCGTCGATAGTATAGGTCTCTGCGCAGACAGTGGGCTTCAAGCCATGCTTTTCCATAGTTTTGGCTGTGATGGGGCCGATTGCTGCCAAAGTTATGTCTGTAAGAAGATTTTTGGAGTCGCCCAATGCTTTCAGCAAATTGGTTACGGTAGAAGAGCTGGTGAATGTAATGCAGTCAATTTCTTTATTCTGCAGGCAGGTAATCAGTTCGTCTTTGTTTTCACAGTCAGCGACCGTTTCATAAACAGCGACTACTTCAACGTCGGCGCCGGCTGCCTTTAACGCTTCCGGCAGTACGTTCCGCGCTTCTTTGGCGCGGGCCAGCAGTACTTTGCTACCTTTCTGCAGCTGCGGCAGCAGGGTGTCCGCCAGATCTTCTGCTTTATAAGAAGCAGGAATCAGGTCGGCAGTCAGGCCATAGGCAGTGAGCATATCCGCTGTGGCCGAACCGATAGCGGCAATTTTATTATTGGCAAAAGCACGGGCATCTTTACCGTTTTTCAGCAGACGGTCAAAGAACAGATCCACACCGTTGGCGCTGGTAAAAATAACCCAGTCATAAGATGCGAGATGGCTCTGTGCGTTATCCAGCGGCGCAAAATCTTCCGGATCAACAATTTTGATAGCGGGCGCTTCTATCACTTTGGCGCCTTCTTTTTCCAGTCGTTCTGTCAGGACAGATGCCTGTGCACGGGCCCGGGTCACAACAAATGTTTTTCCGAAGAGGGGCTTGGTCTCAAACCAGCTGAGAGATTCGCGCAGTTTTACCACTTCGCCGACGATGAAGATGGCAGGCGGTTTCATGCCGGTGCGAACGACGTCATCATAAGCATTGCCGAGTGTAGTGACAAGCGTACGCTGTTCCGGATGGGTCCCCCAGCGGATCAATGCGGCAGGAGTATCGGCAGCGCGACCGTTTTCTATCAGCTTTGCCGCAATATTTTTCAGGTTTTCCACTCCCATGAGGAAGACCAGGGTATCTACGCCGGTAGCCAGGCCTTTCCAATTGATGCCGGATTTTTCCCGGGACGGATCTTCATGACCGGTAATTACGGCAAAACTGGCAGCCACTTTGCGATGCGTAACGGGAATACCTGCGTATTCGGGAACTGAGATAGCGCTGGTGATGCCGGGAATAAATTCAAAAGGCAGTCCATTCTCCTTTAACAGCAGGGCTTCTTCGCCACCGCGTCCGAATACAAAAGAGTCGCCGCCTTTCAGACGGGCTACCGTTTTGCCTTCAGATGCCAGTTTTACAAGCAGTTTGGAGATATCTTCCTGTTTCATGACATGATTACTGGAAGCTTTGCCTACGTAAATTCGTTCTGCGGCTGGATTCACCCAGCTCAGGATACGGGGATCGGCCAGGCGGTCATAAACCACTGCGTCAGCTTCAGCCAGACAGTCCCGGCCTTTTAACGTCAGCAGCCCGGGGTCGCCGGGACCGGCGCCAATTAAGTAAACTTTGCCTTTTTTGCTCATTGTAAATGTTCCTTTCCTGTATAGATTTATCTTTTCGTTATATTGGTGTGGAACGTTGCGGATAATCCCGAAAAGATCGCCCCGTCGGTCCCAAAAGCGGTGGGGCGAGAAGGGAGTGCCGCAATACGGTATTACAGTATTTCTTCCAATATCTTACGCCCGCCGTTTTCCAGCATCCGTGTTCCCAGCGTTTTACCTAACATAACGGCATCGGCTGGATTCCCGTCGATTTCATCACGAATCAGGGTAGTGCCGTCCAGCGATGCAATGATGGCGGTGATATGCATAACATCGCTTTCGATATCCGCATGTACGCCGATCGGAACCTGACAGCCGCCTTCCACCAGTCCCAAAAAGGCACGTTCCGCATCCGTACAGCTTTTGGTCTCCGAATGATTTAAAAACTCCAACATGGAACGGACTTCCGTATTATCCGTACGGCATTCGATGGCCAGCGCACCCTGGCCTACAGCAGGGATACAGACGTCGGAGGGCAGGGTTTCCCTGATTCGGTCGCCGTAGCCTAAGCGGGTCAGTCCTGCGGCAGCTAAGATGACTGCATCATATTGTCCTTCATCCAGCTTGCGGAGACGGGTATCTACATTACCGCGCAGGTCGCGGATGTCCAAATCGGGACGTCTGGCCAGCAGCTGTGCTTTACGGCGCAGGCTTGATGTGCCGAGTATAGCGCCTGCCGGCATTTCGGCAAACGAATTGTATTTGTTGCTGACAAAAGCATCGCCCACAACTGCACGCTCAGTGATGGCGGTCAGACAGAGACCGTCCGGCAGTTTTGTGGGCATATCTTTCAGGCTGTGGACGGCCAGATCGGCTTCTCCGTCCAGCAGCGCGGTTTCAATTTCTTTGGTGAACAGTCCCTTGCCACCGATTTTGGACAGGGGAACATCTAAAATTTTGTCGCCTTTCGTTACAATTTTTTGCAGGCGCACTTCGCAGTCCGGGTACTTTTTCTCAAGACAATCTTTAATATAATTGCTCTGCCACAGAGCTAACAGGCTTTTCCTAGTTCCAATAGTTATAATTTTTTTCATCGTCCGGTTCATCCTCGTCTTTATCATTTAACATAAAAAAGCGGCTGATATCTTTTTTAACATGTTCTTCTTCTTCCGTGCCGGCAGCCTTATTGATATTGATCATCGGGTCCCGCAGGAATTTATACATAAGGCGTTCGCTCATGACTTCAATTTTGTGCTGCTGTTCTTCCGTCAGTTCAGGCATCTTCTTCAGCGTTTTTGCAACGATGCGTTCCCGCAGGAAATCGAATTTGTCGTGCAGTCGGACCATAACTGGACGCAGGGAAAGATAACGCAGCCGTTCCTTCAGCGCGAGAATATCTTCTTCGATTAGAGTCTTAGCTGCTTCCGCATCCTGATTGCGAAGTTCTTTATTCGTGTCCACTACATTTTGCAGATCGTCAATATTGTAGAGAACGACATTCTTTAACCCGGTTACTTCCGGATCTACGTCGCGGGGTACCGCAATGTCAATCAATACAAGAGGATTGGCTTTCTGCCGTTCTTCCAGCGCAAGCGCCAGCCGGTCACGCTGGATGATATAGTGGGGGGCGCCGGTGGAAGTGATTACGATGTCCGCGTTTACCGCATGGTCGATGAAATCGTCGAAGCGGATAACGGAACCATTGAACTTGGCAGCCAGTTCCTGTGCATGATCATAACTGCGGTTGGTGACAAAGATGGAAGGCGCGCCTTTATCCAGCAGATGCCGGGCGGTGAGTTCGCTCATCTTGCCGGCGCCAATGACAAGGATGTCCGCTTTGGAAAGGTCGCCTACCACTTTCATGGCCAGATCAACCGCCGCCGAGGAAACACTTACGCTGCGGTATGCTATCTGGGTGCGTGTCCGGATCCTTTTTCCTGTGGTGATCGCCTGATTAAAAATAGTATTAAACAGGGTTGAGGTGGTACCTGCAGTCCGGGCCAGATGATAGGCATCCTTGACCTGGCTCAGAATCTGTCCTTCCCCTACGATAAGGGAGTCAAGGCTGCTGGCTACCAGCAGCAGGTGGCGTACACAGTGTACACCGGTCAGCGTATAGAAATATTCGCTTTTAAAAGTTTTGCCTGCAATACGTTTGACCGCTATCTGCAGGGAAGCCATACCATCTTCCGGTTCCTGTGCGACCAGGTATAGTTCGGTACGGTTACAGGTAGAGACCAGAACGGTTTCCGAAAAATCATCGGATTCCCTGAAGAGCCGCAGGATATGTTTGATACGGCTGCGGGAAAAATTAAATTTTTCCCTGATTTCCACAGGGGCTGTCTTATGATTCAGACCTAATACAATTAACTGCATTTAGAATAGTCTCCTTTGCATGTTCAAGGAAGCCTGCTTTGACTTCCTGCAGCAATTTTGATGTGAGGTTTTTTCTCCAGAATGCCTGTCGTGCTTTGGCATCCGGCAATTTCTGTTTTACGATATTACGCTGCCCATCCAGGAATGCGCTGAACGCGGCCATATCATCTCCGTACTGTAACTGTAAATCTTCCAGCAGCAGATGGGTAAGGCGTGGATTGCCACCCGTTGCGACGGAAAAATGCAGGCTTCCGCTATCGTATGTGCCTGCGACTGAAAAATTCCCAGCCAAAGGATCGTCCGCTACATTGATGAGCGCATGATTCTGCTTTGCTGCCAGCGTTACCGCTTCGTTTACGCTGCGGCTGTCCGTAGCGGCGATGAGCAGGAAGGCATTATCCGCATCGCCTGCTGTAAAGGTCCGTTGGCAGATTGCTAAAGCAGGAAATGTTCTTTGTAGCGCAAAGATTTCAGGAAGAATATCAGGTGCAATTACTGTGACCAGCGCGCCGGCTTCCAACAGGGAACGGATTTTTCGTAATGCTACGTTTCCTCCGCCGACAACAAGGCAGCGCTGTTTTTCCATATTCAGCTGTACCGTGTAGCGGAACTGATCGTAAGCCATTGATCCTCCCAGTCAATAATGATAATTCTTCCTCTTTGTAAAACGGAAACGATAAAGATATTTTATAAAAAATACTTTTCTTATTTTATCATAAAAGCTATGTAATGTTAACTTATTTATTATAAATTACGAAAGTTTTTTACCATTTGCAGAGGGTGTGGTATAATTATCATATAAAATCGTTTGTTACTCTCACACAAACTCAATTAATCCTTAGTTTTGAAAACAATTTTAGTATTGGAAAGGAAGAGATAAAATGAATATTATTTTTAAACGTAAAAGTGTGCGCAGTTATCTGGATATTGATGTAGATGACGCAACGATCGAACAGATCATCCGGGCAGGGATGGCTGCTCCTTCTGCAAAAAATCAGCGCCCATGGGAGTTTTATGTAGTGCGCAATAAAGAAACGCTGGAAAAACTGGCCCAGTGCAGTCCCTATGGAAGACCCATGGCCAAGGCGCCGGTGGCGATCGTTGCCTGTTATCGGACCAAAGGGTTATATGCGCCGGCTATGCCGCTGCTGGATATGAGCTGTTGCTGTGAAAACATGCTGATCCAGGCTGCTGCGTTGGATATGGGTTCTGTATGGCTTTCGTTTGCACCGCACCAGGAACGGCAGGAACCTGCGAAAAAAGTATTGAACCTGCCGGAAGATCTGGAAGTGTTTGCTGTTTTGCCGGTGGGGTATCCGACGGGTGAAGGCAAAATTGTGGATCGCTTTGACGAGAGCCGGATTCACTGGGAAGAGTAGTGAGAAAGCGTATTTCGGAATTGATGATGCTGATAGTTTAATTAAACTTTTAGGCAGGGGGCGTTATGAATTATGAAAAAAAATATTTGTCTGGCTGCTTTGATAACCGCTATCCTTTTATCATCTTCCGCATTTGCCTCTGAAAACGTTACAGAGGTTCCCGTTTCTATACCACAGAAACCCTTTTCACATGATACAGTCAGTAAGGACGGCTACTTCAATGGCATTAGACTGGCCGGAAAAGTAAAAGTGGTGGAGCACTTTGGCAATATCAAAGTGCAGGTTGTAAATAGTTTTCCGGATTTGAAGGTTAAAATTGTGGACAATTTTCCCGATAAGATCGGCGAGTGGAAATTTGTTGATAGCTTTGCTGATTTTACCATTCAGTTTGTGACAAGCTTTCCGGACATTAAGATTCAGTTTGTGAACAATTTTCCGGGAGTGCCATAATTGTATTTAAGGATATGTTGCCTCATTACAAAAGTAACAGGGTAGATAAATGAAAGAAAATGTTAAAAATAATGGATGTCAAAGTATCGGCAGGACGATAGTTCTTTCAGTTTTGCTCTTACTTGGTCTTGCGCAGTCCGTACGGGCTGCGGCGCCGGAGATTTATGCGGAATCCGCGATTTTGCTCAATGCGAAGACCGGTAACGTACTGTATGAAAAAAATGCGGATACAAGGCGGGCTCCCGCCAGTCTGACAAAAATGATGACATGTATTTTATGTCTGGAAACAAAAGGGCTGGACGCTACGTTCCGGATCAGTCAGGCTGCTGCGAAAACAGAAGATTCTTATCTGCAGATGAAAGCGGACGAAAAGTTACTGTCCGGTGAACTGATGCGGGAAATGATGATGGAATCGGATAACGGCGCAGCGGTAGCCGTGGCGCAGAATGTTTCCGGAACCGTTTTGAAATTTGCGGAACGTATGAACGCCAAAGCAAAAGAACTGGGATGCACACGGACCCACTTCAGTAATCCCAACGGATTAACGGCAAAATGGCATTATTCAACGGCGCGCGACTTGTCAAAAATAGCCGCTTACTGTATGAAGAATCCGGATTTCCGGAACCTCGTAAAAAACCGGAAAAGCGTAATACGCTGGGTCAAGCCTTCCGGGCGCACGTATAATTCGGAAACGACCAATGAACTGCTTGGCAGATATGATGGCGCGAACGGTATCAAGACAGGCTGGACAAATGCGGCAAAAGGCTGTCTGGCAGCTTCTGCCACGCGTGGCGATGTAGAACTGATTACAATTGTTTTAAAATCAAAAGACCACGACACCCGGTTTACCGATGCGAAGCAGTTGCTGGATTACGGGTTTTCTATCGGTGGTGAAGGGAAGACGGTGATTGTTAATACGGAATCAGCATCGAAAAAGCCTTTGCTGACTACTAAAAAAACTGGAAACATAACAAAACCGGAGAAGGATTCAGTTGTTCCGGCCGACAGAAAAAAAGAAAATGTTCCTGCCGTAACCTCAATGCCTTCTGCGACGAGAACGAGCACCGTTTCCAATAAACCTGCAGCCAGAACTTCTGGTGTACGGATGCCCGTGGTACGAAAGCCAGGTGCATAATTTTTTAACAAGCTTTATTAACAA
>Ga0247611_10003112_pt1 | contig 25179 bp, 11 predicted proteins | sample 177DNAGHGhighgp2_FD_192422 | JGI IMG/M metagenome (GOLD analysis project Ga0247611, IMG submission 192422) | Sheep rumen microbial communities from Palmerston North, Manawatu-Wanganui, New Zealand - 1770 DNA GHGhigh gp2 | ecosystem: Host-associated > Mammals > Digestive system > Stomach > Rumen... | reverse complement strand
TTGAAGCTTTAATTTATCTAATTTTATTTGTACATCGTCTATATCAAAATCTAAAGGAGTTCCATCATATAGTTGGTATATATACTTTTTATTATTAAAAACAGTATTTGCAATATTAGATGGTCTTACACATAAAATATCATTTGGAGCAATTCTTACTCCAGCATCTGCTAATATAGAATACACAAATGAAGAACAAACTTGCTGCCAAGGATTAGTTTCACTACCTAAATTAAAGGCTGCACCTAATAAACGCTTTATACTATAAATAGTTTTACTTTTATTATCGCTATATCTTTTAATATTCCTAGCAATATCTCTGAATGTTTGTTTATTAACAAAAAATACGGAAATATTTACATTATTAGATCTTTTAAAGAATAACTCTCTTGGTTCTAAGACAAATCCATTATTAAACTTATCAAGAAGATTAAAGCTATAGAAATATCTTAACTGAGGATCTAATGATATAGATACATGAGAATAAGGAGATTTTGTAACTTTACGTATTTGTTTTCCAACAAATGATTTTCCTTGAGATAGCTGAATGAAAATTGGATACATTTCATCTTCTAAAAGAGTTTCATTCATATAAGTGGTAAAAACCATAGTAATTACCTCCTTATTAGAAATTATGTCTATTCATATAATTTCTATATTGTCTCTCTGAAATAAAATCATAAGCTTCTTGCATAGCTTGCTGTGCATTAGGATCTTCTACAGGCTGTTCAGCCTGTGTTCCTGCAGCCATTGCTTGATTAAGTTGTTCAATACCATTCTTGATCATAACTAGTAAATCCTTTTCAGTAGTCTTACCAGGATTATAACCATACATTTCTTTACAATCATCTTCAAGTTCTTGCTTTAAAGAGTCTTCAAGATTCTTTCTAAATACTTCCCAACTATCCTTACCACCATTTACCTTATATCTAGCATATCTTTTTCTACCAGTCATAGCAATAGTATTCTGAATTTCTTTTAATCCAGCTTCATAAGCCTGTTCTGGTGTTTGTGCCTGATCTAAACCAGATGGTTCTTGCTGCATTGCGTTAGGATCCATTCCATCTTCAGCAGGAGCAGCCTGTGCATTAGGATCTTGAGCTGCATTAGGATCTTCAGCAGGAGCTGCCTGTGCATTAGGATCTTGAGCTGCATTAGGATCTTCAGCAGGAGCTGCCTCTTCTGCCTCTAATAATCTTCTATATTTTTCATATCTTAAAGCACTTTCAGGTATTCTAAACATAAAAAATCACACCTTTCAATAAATATATTTAATAATTAAAAGTTTTTATCTAAAAGCATTAGTAGTACTTCCAGGTCTACCACCTAAATAACTAAAATTGTCAAAAATATTTTGACGACCAGTTGCATAATTTCTAACTTTATTAGTTAATGATTTATATTTTGCATTTCCTAATGCTTTCAAATTACCACCGATACTTCCATCACTTTCAGCCATTTGTAATCTTAAATTATTTGCATTACTAGAATATGGATTTAAAGAAGCTACTTGTGATAAACTTAATCCAGCCATATTCTCTAAGAAACTTAACAAACCCCAGTTATATTCCATAACAGTAACATTCTCAGAAGCTAATTGAATTGGATATAAATCTTCTACTTGCATAGTAACTGTCATTTCAAGAGGTAAACCATCAACATTCCATAATTGAGTGTCTCCACCTTTAACCCATGATAATTGTGTTATAACTCCACAATTAACTCTAAACCAACCTGGAAAATCTATCATTACCATAAAAGGTTCTTGATAACTAAAACGTCCATCTTGTTTTGGAATTGCTGCTGTATGTAATAATAAAAATGGAAAGAATACATTTCTAAATATTTCAAATTTAGAACCATAAGGACTTCTAAATTTAAAAGATAAAGAATAAGAGCATTCAGTTTTAGAATCTGCCCACACTTTACCATAATAACTCATTGAACCTTTATTAGATTTCATAAATACAGAAGCTACAGAACCAATAATAGGTGCATTAGCAATATTTTCTTTAATCTTTTCACCAACACTGGTAATAATATTATTTAACCATGCTGTTGTTGTTCCTTGACTATCTGTATTAACACTTCCATAAGTACCATATAATTGATAATTTTGTCTTTTAATTGCAGCATCACTATTCATTTTATCAATAACATCTGGAACAGTATATTCATTATTAACACCTTCATTAAAAGCACCAGTTTTTACACAATAAAAAGCAAAACCATTATTATCAAAATCATCATAACCATCTGGTGAAAATAAACCAGGTAGGTCTAATAAAGTATATAATTGATTAATAGATGCAGTAGCATATTTCATAAATGTGGCAGTAGCAGGAGTAAAAGTTATAAGTCTTTGATCTTGAGAACTTTCAGGACTTACAGCTGATCTAAGACCATATAAAATATTAAGACCTGCAGATACATCATCATTACTATCTGCTGACATCTTCTGATAAAGTAATCTATTAATCTTTGGTATACCAAATTTAATAAATGCAATACAAGTATTATCTGTTTCAAAAGTAGCTTGATAAACTCTGGATAAAGGGTCAGCTAATTGTGAATATTTAAATGGTAATCCGAATACTTTATTATCTTTACCAAAAAACATTTCTTTTTTGACACCATCACCAGAAATATAAGATGCTATATGAGAAGACATAGGCTTACCAGTTTTAGTTTGACCTTCTTCAGATTGAAGTTCATCACTGTTAAAGAAAGCAAAATGTTCTGAATTACCATCTTCACCCATAGGATCTTCATAACCTTCAGTTTCTAAGTTAACTGAATCAAGAAAATTATCAGGCATATTTATTACCCCTTTCTATATAATTTTAGCACTAAGGAATAGGATTCCTTAGTGCTATTATAATATTATAATCCTTTAAGTATAAAGTCTAATCCTTCATTATTAAGTCTAAGCTTTGAAGCTTCTGCCAATGCTTCAGGATTTTCTTCTTTAATTAAATCAGAAATTGCTTTTAATACCTTTAATGCATTGTTTTGTGTACCATTTAAATGTTTAAAACTGGATAAGACTTCACTTAAATCAGTTTTAGTCTTTTCTGCAAAGTTATTACAAATAACGATAGTAGACTTACCAGAAGTAGTTAATGTAGTTTTATTATCTTTAGTATATACATTAGTTGTAGTAGTAGAATTTCCATTTTCATCTGTATCCGTTACTGTCATTTTATTAGAGATATATGGATCAATTGTTGCTTTATTTGTAGTTGATGGATTAGATGTAGATGGAGTATAATTAGTAGAAGGATTATTGCTAGCAGGAGTAGAAGTGGAAGTAGAAGGATTTGAATTAGAATCACCAGCAGATACAAAACGAGTATTAGCAAAACCAATTGCATCATTAGCTCTACCGTACTTTGAAATATTCTTTTTAGCATTTTTAAATTTATTTCTAAGTTCAGATACTTTACCCTTTCCAAAAGAAGCCTTACCCTTCTTAATCTCACCACAGCAACCAATTTCATTTTTCTTAGAGCCTCGTCCACTACCAGTAGTTGAATTATTTAAAGTAGTTGTATCAGTAGAAGAAGTTGTATTAGCTGAAGTAGAACCATTATTCCAAATACTATCTCCAGTTGAATAATTTGCTAATGAAGAACCATCAACTGCACTATCTGTGATAAGGTTAATCCATCCAACAATACCGACATTTCCAGAAACAGTTGCAGAGCTTGAAGCAATAGCTGAAGAGCTTCCTAATCCTTTAAAGCAATTATAATAAGCCATTGCTGGACCTACTCTTTTTCTATCATAAATCATGTTTTCGCTATAATGTACACCTTCAGAGTTTTTACCATTCCAGTCACCTGAAACTTCAAAAGCTCTTTCAAAGTTAACTGCTGCACTTGCTGGATCAGTTGTTGCCATCCATTCAGCAGTATTACTATATGCAGTATAACCTTTAGATTCAAGAGATGGACTAGCATTTTTAGGATTACTCCAGTTACCATGATTCTTTAATTCGTCTGCCATATGTTCAAGGTTTGTTTCCCAAGTCCAAGGCTCCATATTATGTTCTGCGGCCCAGTCAACGTGTTTGCTCCAAGGAGTCCATTGCATGATACCACCGCCATATTGAGTATGATTCATAGCCCAATATTTAAGTTTTTCACCAGTACCACCAGTTTCTTGATGTAAGTTACCAAGAACACCACAAGCAGCAGCATCTGAACATCCACAAGATCTACATTTAACGAATATATCAATATGCTCTTGTTCGATTGTTACAGTAAATGTATCACCTACATCATTTGTATAAGATGCAGTTTGTCCTAATGCAGATTGAGGATCATTAGAAGTAGAAACTGATGCATTAGATGTAGTAACAGTTGTTCCATCTGTTTCATTTTCAGAAACATTAGCTTCTGTTGTTTTCATTTCATCACTTTCAGTACTTGTTTCGTCAGCTCTACCATAGTATCCTCCTCTAGCATATTTATATCCAGATTGCTTACCGCTACCATAATATCTTTTAACAACTGTTGCAGCAGCAGGACCACATCCAGAATCACCTAATGTCTGTAATTCAGAATCACCTTTTTTGTTAAATAAAATATTAGAATAGTTTCTCTGATAGAGATGTTCAGGATTAGAAATAGTAGCTGTACTTGGTTCATCTTCTATTATTTGATTTTCGCCACCAAATTTCTTTACTTTAGATTTTGGTTCATCTGGTATATTATATTTACCTTTACCAGTTAATGTATAAGTTGCTGGATCGATTACGTTACCACCATACATATCACTCTTCATTTCAAAGTGTAAGTGAGCACCATAACTATCACCAGTATTACCAACTAAACCTACAAATTGACCTGGACTAACAATATCACCAGTTTTTACAGCAGGTGCATCTTTCATATGCATGAATGTTGCATACTTACCATCTGCCATTTTTACAATAACAAAGTTACCCATACCACCATTATCATTATTTGCACCATTGTTATTAGTACATATTATTCTATTACTATCATGAGCACTTGCAACAACTTCTCCTCCAACTGGAGTATAAATTTTAGTACCAGCAGCAGCCGCAAAGTCAATACCTCTATGGCTACCTGGAATAACACCTCTTGAAATAGAAGCACCTAGAACTTCAGTTAAATAATCTTTAGCAGTTTTTCCTGCAACTGCTACACTTGACATTTCTCCACCTGAAGTAGTTGCTCCTGGAAATACAGTAGCATTAGGAGCATTACCAGTTTCATGTAAGCTATCAAAACTTCTTCTACCATTTAATAAATAAACAGTTGGATCAACACCATCTGCTTTATAAAGAACTAATCCCTTGTAGTTTTTACTGCTAGGACCAGAAGAACTAGTATAACCTACGTCATCACCATCTTTGCTATAATTAGCACTTGGATTTTGAAGTGAAGGAGAAGGATTATCTTTATCATACCAACAGTTTGCTCTAAATCCTGGGTCTATAAAGTATACAACTTTATTAGCCATATCTACATAGTCAACTGGTCCACAATAGTGACCAGAAACGTGACCAATTATCATATAACCTTCTTGCATTTTACTTACAATTGTATTAAATGTATCTTCCCATTTTAAAGAACTAAGTGGCATATGACCATGATAAGTTACTCTTTTAGAACCTTTATATTCACACATGTGTCTCATTGGTGCATCTCCACCACAGCCACCTGCACATTCAGGTCTACTATTAACATCATCTGCAAAAACACCTGGATTGAAAGAAGGATCTTGAACTATACCATAATGGACAAGCATTAATGCATTAGAACATAAAGAACAACCAGCAGCACCTAATTCTTGACCACCTATAGAAATAGCAGTTTTAGAACCCCAACCTTTATTAGTCCAGTGAGGCTCACCGTCTCTACTAGTCCAACCTTGTTTCCAAGTAGCATATACTTGATAAGGAATAGCTGTTTGAAGAGTTCCTCCAACACCGCCAGCTCCAACAGCAGTTGCAGAACTTGTTGCAGCTCCTTCACCAACTACACCAATTTTAACAGCTTTCTTCTTTCTTTCTTCATTAAGAATTTGCGATTTAGTCATTATTCTACCATTATCACCAGTTTTAGTAGTAGTTAAACCTAAACTCTTAGAAAAAGAATTCATTATTTCATTTCTGTTATTATTTTCGTTAAGTTTAGCAAATGCCATTGTAGCACTTTCTTCATCAATATCTTCAAGGTTAGATGTAAATTTCTTATTAAGATCGTCATCACCAGTTAATTTATTAGTAATCTTGCTAAGTAATGATTTTAAGCTACCAGAAACATTATCTTTTGCTTTAGATAAAGCATTAAAACCAGATCTTGCTTTAGATAATAAAGAAGCAACACCACCAGCAGCAACATTAAACATTGTGCTAGCAGCCTTAACTGGATTATCTAACATTTGTTTACCAAAATCAGTATTTTCAATACCATCTAACTGTTTTTGAAGCTTATCATCCATAAAGAGATATGCAGAAGAAGACATTAATAATAATTGATTTAATTTAGCAGCAGATTTTTCTTTAAGACCACTTAAAGCTTTTTTAGCTAAACCAAAGATACCTCTACCAACTTTGCCAGCTACTTTACCTGCTCCATATGCAGCTAATCCTAAAGGACCACCTAAAGCAAATGAGCCAATAGCACCGCCATGTTTCTTGAAGAATCCTTTAGCTTTACCAAATAAACCTTTAGCACTTTCAGCACCTTCAACAATACCATCTTTAACGCTATTAGCAGTACCAGTTACTTTATCTTTAATTTTTCCAAGAATGCCTTTAATCTTATCTTTAGTTCCAGTTATATTAGCTTTAATATTCTTTCCAGCTTTTTTAAGAACTCCCTTAATAGCTTTTAATTTATCAACTTTAAATTCACGTTTAGCTAATCTAGTAATAAACTGAATTTTACCTTTAAATGTTTTTACATTAAGAGTTTCATCTGTTTCATTACCAAATTTATCAAGCATTTTAACTGGGGTATTATCCTTTGAATAAAGAACATCTCCATTTTTATCAACATATACCTTTGCAGCAGTTAAACCACCTGTTAAGAAATTGAGTCTGCTTCTGAAACCTTTCTTTAATCTTTTCTTAACCTTATCTTTAGCTGATTTGAATTTATCTTTTAACTTACCAGCAGCACCTTTTAACTTACCACCGATTTTCTTTAAAGCACCCTTAAGTGCTTTAGCTTTATCCATTTTAAATTCTCTTTTTAATAATCTCTTTAAGAACTGCTTCTTACCATCTTTATCTTTGATATTAAGTGTTTCATCAGTTTCATTACCGTCTTCATCTAACTTTTTAATTGGTTCATCGCCTTTAGATTTTAATACATCACCATTTTCAGCAACATAAACCTTTGTAGCAAATAAACCACCAGTTAATCTATTAAAATGAGATTTTAAAGCTCTTTTCGCTCTAGCCTTAAATTTCTCTCTTTTTTCTTTCTTTTCTTGCTTCTTTCTTTCCTTTTCTGCCTTTTTAGCTTCTTTTTGCTGATCTTTACTTGCACCTTTAGCAGAGTTTCCACCATCATCGTCTCCTCCGCCACCTTTTTTACCTTTAGCAGCTTTCTTGATTTTAGACATGATTTTAGCACCAATTACACCTACTGCAGCAATACCTGCAGCACCTAATGCAATTTTAGCAGGAAGAGGAAGACCACAAACCTTAGTAGCTACATTAGAAAGCATTGTTTTAAGCTTTAATAAAACTCCACCTTCACTAGCTGCAGTATTAACCGCAACTTCTGCTTCACTAGCTGCAGTCTTTTGAGCTAATTCTGCTTTTTGTTGTACTTGTTCTGCAACCATTTCAGATTTATCTGCGGCATTTTCTGTAGCCATTTGAACTTTATCATTTGCTTCTTTAGCAGCATTTCTTTGTGCAGCTGCAGCACTATCTGCAGCTCTCATTTCAGCATTATGAGCAGCTTCAGCAGCACTTTCTTCCATTACAGCTTTTTGCTTATCTGCTGCCACTTTAGCAGCATCAGCAGCTTCTTTAGCTCCATCTTCAGTAACTTTCTTTAATTCTTCAGAATAAGTCTTTTTAACTTCTCCTAAAGCACCACTTGCCTTTTTACCTAAACCACTATTTTTTAATTTATCTAATGCTTTAGAATCTTTTAATTTACTTCCTACAGATTTTAATGCAGATTTAGCTTTATCTTTAGCTTTATTACCTAACTCGGCAGTTTTCTTTCCTAGTTTACTGTCTTTAAGTTTTTCTAACTTCTTTTTACTAAATTCTAAACCTTTATCAAGTAAACCTTTTCCATCATCTTTTTTATTTTTCTTACCGAAACCAAATTTACCCTTAATTTTATCTAAAGCTTTGTCACCAATTTTCTTTCCTAATGTCTTTGCAGTATTAATACCAGCTTGTATTTTATTACCAATACCTTTTTTAAGAAATTTATCTTTAAGCTTGCCTAACTTATCTTTTACACCAAGCTTATCCATTACACCACCAATTAGTTTACCTTTTAGTTTATTCTTAATATCTTCTAAACTTTTAGCTTTTTCTTCATTAGCAGCAGCTTCTTCATCTTCTCTTCCAAAATATTCTGAAGTGGTCATTGTCTTCTTTTTAGGCTTTTTCAAAATTTTAGATAGATCAGATGCTTTCTTAAATTGAGTTATAGCTTTCTTAGCATTATTATCTGCACCTGCTTTATCAGCTATCTTTTCTAAACCATCAAAAGAACTTGGATAACCTTTAGCCTCTCTTAAATCAATTTTACCATCATTAACAGCTTGGCTTAATAAAATATTTTCTTGAGAGAATATATCAATTAAAGAAGAAAGTCCAGCAGCAACTGTAATCTGTCCTGATAGTACGTCTTTATTAGTTTTAGCCTTTTTATTTTGAGATTCATTTAAAATAGTTGTTGCTTGATCTATTGGAGTTACTTCATGTTCGTTAGTTTGTTCATCTCTATTAGGATCTCCAGCTTTACCGCCTTGATGAGAACCCATTATCTCACTTCTATAAGGTAATCTACCTCTTTTACCGCCTTTATGTCCACCTAATATACCACTAATTACACCGCCAGCAGTACTACCTAATGTTTGAACTAAAGTGTTGTCTGAAAAATCTGAAAAGTTTTGTAAAGCATCTGTAAAGCCTGTATGTAAACCTGATGATTCATGATTTATTTGAAAGGTTCTATTATTTTCTCTAGACATAAGCTGTCTAGCTTTATCTTGAGTGAATCCTTTCATGGCTTTTCCGCCAAATGAAGTTACATTACCATCATCATCATACTCCATTTTAAGAAGATCTCTACCATATTTATCTTTGGTATTATTAGCAATACCAGCGAGTAATTCTGATAAACGTTTTTCTTCTAAGTCTTTACCATGTGTTCCACCAGATTTACCAACATGGTCTACTTGATCTGAACTGTTTACTACCCATACAGGTGTAGCATAAATAGGAATTGCTTTTGGTCTTGCTTTAACTCCCTTATAAGCCAATTCGACCATATCTTTAATATCGTCTGCAAAAGGAGCTAAAGAACTCATTACTAGATTAGGATCTTTTTCTCTTTCTTTTTTAGATTTACTAAGACCTGCTTTACCCATTAATCCACCGAGCATTTGTTTGAATGGATTATCAGAGTTTTCGAAATCCATACCCATTTCTTTTAGTGGATTTAGTATCTTTTTCTTTTGGTCATTAGACATTAATCCTTCTAATAATCCACCAATAGATGATGTATCAGCTCCTGCAAATTTTCCTGCAAGCTTTCCTGCTCCTCCAGGAAGCAATGTTGCTAAACCTGCATATTGCTGACCTTGTTGAGCTAAGCCAAGTAACTTATCGAGTATACCACCTTCGTCACCATTTTTAGCCATATTTCTATTGCCAAGTTTACCTCTAACACTATTTGATGCTTTATTTGCATAGTTAGCAGCTTTAATCATATTATTTAATTGCTTTTGTAAGTTAGGATCTCTAACGCTTCTTAAATTATTTACTAAGCTACTTAAAAGATTTACATCATAATAGCCATCACCTTTTAATGAATTACCAGAATTTGCTAAAAGATAATCTGCTCTAAATGCACTAAGTACACTAGTAATTTGAATTAAGCTTGTTTGAATACCGCCTAAAAGAGATATTGTAGTAGAACTATTTGTAGTCATATTTGAGACTACACTTGTCATAGAAGAAATATTCTTATTAATATCTGAAAGATTTTTATTAATTATACCTATAGTTTTATTAGACATCTGTAGTGAAGATGTCACTTTCTTATTAGCATCTTCACTACCTGCCTCTGTCCTAGCTAAAGATTCCTTTAACTGCTGTATTGCACTACTTTGTTGAGATAAGGTAGAAGCAATAGCATCAGTATTTTGCGCTATTTTAGCCATGCTAGGATCTAGATTATTAGTAGCTTGCTTTGCTACGTCTTTAGAAGATTTCATGTCAGCCATAACTTATCAACTCCTTATCTCAAAATTAAGTAAATCTTCTTTTTTGTAATAAATAATCATATCCTTGAATTCTATTATTATTTGGATTTTTACCTTTACGTTTTAATAATTTTTCATATATAACATTTAATACATCAAGACTATCATCTTGAATGTGATTTAATTCATTAAATTCATCAATAATTGCTTCAATATTAGTTTTAACACCATATTCTATATTATTTACAATATACATTGTTCCGTTCTTTTGATAAACTTTAGTATCTACTTCTGGTTGAACAACTGAACTACCAGGTGTTTGACTTTCTACTTCTTTCTCTATTTCTTTATCGTTAGAAGGAGTAGGTGTAGTAGAAGGAGTCGTTGTTTGTGAAGATGTATTAGGTACAGTAGGTGTACTTGAAGGTGTAGGTGTAGATGTAGGTGTGTTTGAAGTTGTTGAATAATTTGCAGATGGAGTTGCAGTTGAAGTCGTTGTATCTAAATCCTTTGAATTAGAAGATACTCCATCCCAAATATCAGGGCCTTTCTTATATTTAGATAATTCATCGTAACCATCTACATAACCTTGTAATGTAACATATAAATCACCAATATTAACACCTTGAACTGAATTACCAACAGCTGCTGTAGCTGTACCAACAGTACCACCAGCAGCTTTTATTTGCTGTTCAACATACTCTCTAATTTTTTGGCTACATTCTTTAGTATAATGTAAATTATCTGTAGTCATCTTATCAGCACCCATAGTACTTTCTAAGCCTTTAATAAAAGTATAGGTATCAATAATCTTAACGTCTGATGAAAGATTTTTCTTAAGTTCATCATTAAATTCCACAACTGCTTCATTTTGTTTATCTACTGATTGTCCAGCACCGCCTTCAACTTTACCAGAACCAGTACCATTAGGACAATGGCCAATAGTACCTGCAAATACTTGTGATTTTCCTTTAAGATCTGCTGCTAATTTATTATATGCTTCAGCAGTTTTCTTTGCACCTGCAGTAGTTGCACCATTTACACCATACCAACAGAAGATGTTATAACCTACTTTATCAGAAATTTCACTATAATGTTGATTGAAATAGTCAATTGTTTGTCCACCTTTAGTAGCATAAGCTTCTAAATCTGGGAAATAATTATGCATTTGTTCTGTACGTGAGTCACCAGACCAACAAGTCTTAGAATAAACAGTGCCTCCACCAGCCATATCTTTTGAAGGAGTTATTTTGCCAGCAAATGCATCATAATATTTTCTAGCTCTTGAAGATCTATCACCAGAACCATATTTTGATCTTTCAACACCTTCATGCCAAATTACAGCTAATTCTTCAGGAGTTTTAGCATTTAATTCAGCTAATGTACCATATTCTTTTAAACATCTTACATCATAATCCAATGATCCGTCTCCGAATGATGCAGCACGTTCTGACATTGTTGCACATTCAATAATCCAGAAAATTTGTCCTTCTAATGTATTTAAACCGCCATAGTTAGAATATTTTTTAATAAATTCATCAGATGTTTTTTGGAAAGTTGAACCTGTCCATTGAATTAAACCATAACCACCACTGCTATAAGGAACTGTAGAACTATGTCCTCCACCTTCAATAATTAATGGATCAAAGCCTGATTCTGCATCAATATTACCAGCAATACCAGCAATATATGCATCTGACATGCCAGCTCCTAATGCATAAGCCCAGAATTTCTTGACATTTTCTTCATTAGAAAAACCTCTACCATATCTTCCTTTTCCAAATCTTTGATATCTCATTTTTGGAGAACTCATATAATTTTTATTTTTATAAGTTTGTCTTGCTGAAGAATAAGATTTACTTCCACCTGCTTTTACAGGACTTGAAGAATAAGATCTATGAGTTATTGATAAAGGTGAAGAACTATAACTAGTAGAGCCACCTGCTATTCTTCTTTGTGAAGAATAAGATTTACTTCCACCTGCTTTTACAGGACTTGAAGAATAAGTACGTTTATTAGTACTCATTTTGATTGAAGAATGACTTAATGTTTTATTTGCATCATAAATATCATAGTCATTTTTACTTTCTGAATCAATAACTTTAATATTCTTTCCATCATAACCAGTTGCTACAACATAGTGAGGAGAAGCACCATATGGAGTAGTACCATCTTCTTTAGAATCTTTACCCATAAGAATTACTGGATTACCGTTAAGTAATCTTCGTTTAATAGAATTATTATCCATTTCATTAGTTACGTTAATACCATCTTTTTTAAGATAATCTCTAAAGAATCTTGGATAAGTACCTCCGTCTGTTTCTTTATATCCTCTTGATAATGCGAATTCAGATGCATTTAAGAAATCTTTATCATCTTTGCTCTTACCAAAGAAACCTCTATTTCTTCCTAAACCATATTTAGAAATATCAACATTAAGCTTTTGTTGAACATAATCTCTAATATCTTTCTTAGCTTGTTTGTTTTTATTCATTACATTTGGTTTAGTCCAAGGCTCTGAAGAACCATATGATTTACCAATCTTTTCCCACATATATTCTCTTGCTTCTTTATTTCCAAAATTAATATTTTTAATAAGAGATGTGTTAAGATCATTAAATTCAGAATTCCAGAAATCTCTAATATCATTTTTGCCAGCTTGATCTGGTATTAATGTAGTATCGTCTGAAATATCATTTTGCTTTTTATAATATTTCCAGTTATTATTAACAATTCTTCTAATTAAAGTTTCACTACTATTAGTTTCAGTAAAGTAAGGACTATTATCAATATCTTTTTTAGTTGTACCATTGCTGAATGTATTCCAAGATTTATCTTCATTATAAGCAATTCTTCGAGAACCATCAAACTTTAAAGTACTTGAAGAAGATGCTGTATTAGTTTCACCACTACTAGTTGGACTACTAGCACTAGCTGTACTAGTTTGTGCGTTTCCTGCAGCATTTAAATTCTTTCTTAAAGCTTCATCTTGAGCGTTCTTTCTAATTGTTGTAGTAAATAAAGCATTATTATCATTATCAGACATTACTGCCATTCCTAAAGATTTAGCAAAAGCATTAAAAGTTCTTGCTCCTTCTTTAGTTTGAGCATTTTGCATTAATGCTACATCTACATTTTCAGAATAACCTTCATCGCCGATATCATCAGATAAAAAGTCTTTCTTATTAAGTTTATTTAATAATTTACCCCAAATACCACCTTTAGTATTACTACTTGAGTTTTCATTTAAAGTATCATTATCTTCAACAGAGGCAGTTGCTTCTGTAGTTGCTTTTTCTACATTATTTAAATCAGAACCCTTAGTAGCTTTTAATTGAAGAAGTGAAGGTCCATTATTAAGCATGAAGATAATATTAGCAGCTTTTTTAGGATCTTTAAGCATCATAGTTGCAAATTTACTTTTAGCACCTTCAGCTAATGCTTTTATTTGCTTTTTATTTAAATATTTAAGTAATCCTTCTCCAGTATTAACATCAGCACCTTCAGCAACAGCATTTCCTTCTTGAGGTTTAGCTTCAGAATTAGCTTGTCCTTCTTTAGTTTGATCATTAGAAGGACTTGCAGAACTTCCTTCATTTAATTGATTTTTAGCTTCTTCTGCATCTTTAATACCTTGATCTTCTTCTTTAGCTTCTTCTTTATTTTCTGCATTTTCTTCTTTATTTTCTTTATCTTCTTCACGTTTTTCATTTAATCCAGATGGAGATTCTTTTCTTTCATCATTAGTTTCAACTTTATCTAAATCAGCTTGTACTTTAGCATCTTCTTTAGCTTCTTTATTTTCCTGTCCTTCACTCTTTTTAGTATCTTTTTCTTTATCTTTATCTTCTTCTTTCTTTTTCTTATCTTCATCTTTTTCAGCTTTATCTTTAGCTTTTTTAGTAGCCTTTTCTGCATCTTTACCAGCTTTAGCTGCATCTACTTTTCCTTCTTTACCCTTTTTAGCAGCTTTCATTGCAGCGATACCAACAGCAGTAAGTGCAGCAGTAACACCAATACCTGCAGCAATAGCAACACCAGGTCCTACAACAGGAATAGCTTTAGAAGCTTCGATTGGTGCTTCAGCAACAGTTGCAGCACCTTCCATCATGCTTTTAACCATTTCTACTGCAGAATTAATCTTTTCAAGTAAAGCAATTTTAATAGCTTTTGCTCTTTCAATTAAAATTTTAGCATTAGCATGTGTAATAGCATTTTTAACTTTGTTTCCTAATTTTTTAGCAAGTCTTTTTACAGTTCCAGCTGCTCTTACAGCAATTCTTTTTAAATTTCTTGCTCCTCTAATAGCTAAATCTTTAGCTCTAGCTGCTTTATCTATTGCAAAGTTCTTTACTAATTCAGCCATCTTTTTAGCTCTAGCTGCCACATTACCTGCTTTTTCAATTGCCCAAGCTTTAGCTTTATTAGCTTTTTCAATAAGACCCTTTTTCTTTTCAAATCCTTCTCTTAGCTTTTTCTTTTCCTCATATTCATCATCCATTGCTTTTTTATCAGCTTCTTCTTTTGCTTGGATTTCTTGTCTATGAGATTCAACATTAGCTTCAGATTGAGCTTCTATATCTTGCTTTTGTTTTTCTTCATCTTCTTGAACTTGAGCTTGATGTTCAGAAACTTCAGCTTGAGATTGCTCATCTATTTCTTGCTTTTTATCTTCAGTTTCTTGGTTCATTTCATCTTGATGTTCAGAAACTTCAGCTTGAGATTGCTCATCTATTTCTTGCTTTTTATCTTCAGTTTCTTGATCTACCTGTTCCTGATGATCAGATACTTCAGCTTCAGAATTTTCATCTTTCTTTTCATCTTTATCTTTAGAGCCAAATAACTTAGAATCTATTAAACCAAATAACTTCTCTTTAGTACCTTGTATTTTATTTTTAATTTCATCAATTGGATTATTTTCAATACCAAAATATTCGGAAGTGGTCATTTTTTCATTTTTCTTATTAAATAATTTAGATTTAGTTTCTTCAGCTATTTTAGCAAATTCTTTAGCTCCTTTTAAACCATCAAGTGGCTTTGCAGCTTCTGCTCCAATGATACCTTTTTCTATTTTAAGTTCACTTGAAGTAACTTTTTCTTTATTTGCAAATTTCATGAATAATTGGTTTTTAAGCTGTTGTAAACTTACAGCTGATGATAGCATACCAACCATTCCACCTAATACTTCTACTGTACTATCTAAATCTTTTTGATTAGCTAAAGCATTTGGACCTAGAATTCTTTCATCATGATGTACTTGTACATTATATATCTTATTTTTTCTTTTATTTTTACCTCTTTTACCACCTTTATGTGAACCTTTTATCTCACTTCTATAAGGTAATCTACCTCTTTTACCGCCTTTATGTCCACCTAATACGTTAGATAATATACCGCCAGCAGTAGTACCTAATGTTTGAACTAAAGTACCGTCTGAAAAGTCTGAAAAATTCTGTAAAGCATCTGTAAAACCAGTGTTTAAACCTGATGATTCATGATTTATTTGGAATATACGGTTTTGAGCTTGCTGATCCATTCTTTTAATTTCACCTTGATTAAATCCTCTTGCAGCTCGACCACCGTAACTTGTTACATTACCATCATCATCATATTCCATTTTAAGAAGATCTCTACCATATTTATCTTTAGTATTATTGGCAACACCTTCTAAAAGTTCTTGTAATCGTTTCTTATCTAAATCTTTACCTCTTGTACCGCCTTTATTCTTTACATAATCTGTTTGGTCTGAACTATTTACAATCCATACTGCGGTTGCATATTCTGGAATGGCTTTTGGTAAAGCATGAACAGCTTTTACCTTAAATTCAACCATATCCTTAATATCATCTGCAAAAGGTGCTAATGAACTCATTACTAGGTTAGGATCTTTTTCTCTTTCTTTTTTACTTTTACTTAATCCCATTTTACCCATTAATCCACCAAGCATCTGTTTGAATGGATTATTGGAATCTTCAAAATCCATACCCATTTCTTTTAAAGGATTTAATATCTTTTTCTTTTGTTCATTTGACATTAATCCTTCAAGCAATCCGCCAATAGAAGACGTATCTGCACCTGCAAATTTACTTGCTGCTTTACCTGCTTTTCCAGGAAGCAATGTTGCTAAACCAGCATATTGTTGTCCTTGTTGAGCTAAGCCAAGTAATTTATCAAGCAGTCCACCTTCACCATCATCTTTAGCCATATTTTTATTACCAAGTTTACTTCTAACAACATTAGACGCTTTATTTGCATAGTTAGCAGCTTTTCTAATATTCTTTAATATTTTATCAATTTCTCTATTAGAAGATTTAATACCAGATAAACTACTTACAATTAAACCTACATCATAATAACCGTCACCTGTTAAAGAATTACCACTTTTAGCTAATAAATAATCGGCTCTAAAAGCAGAAATAACACTGTTAATTTGTGTTAAACTAATTAAATTAGTAGCTAATAAACTATTCATTGCAGTAGATGCAGATGAAACATTTTGTAAAGCAGATTGTAATCCAACTAAACTACTTTTCATACCATCTACTAAATTAGCAGTCTGTTGTAATGAACTAGAAAAAGTATCGGCTTCAGAAACTGCTACATTTCTAAGACTATTTCGGTTACTATTTTTATCCTCTTCTTCAGATAAACTAGCAGCTGTTTCTTTAATATCTTTATTGGTAGCTTCTAACTTTTTTAAGTTATTTTGGCTTTTAGAAAATATTTGTTTGCTTGACTGATATCCAGGCATAATACTCACATCCTTTCTATATTAAAATAGTATAAACGATTGTTAATTTATGATAAAATTCCTAATATTTTAAAAAAAAAATAATCCCTAAGACAAAATTGTCTTAGGGATTAAACTATTAAAGATTAGCAATCTTATTCTGCTTCTTTTCAATAATAGAATTAAGTTCATTAATTCTATATGAAATCATTGCTCTTCTTGTGTCATCTGGATGCCATCCATTATCATAACAGAATACTACATCCTGAATATAAGGATTCATATTGTCAATATAAGCAGGAATCTTATACTTATCGAATGTGGTTGCATAATCCATATCTCCCAATCTTGGAAAGAATGCAGATACAATAAGTTCGATAATGAATTTCTTTTCATAGCCATCTGGTTTTTCACCAGCTGGCTTATGATACTTACGGTCATAAATCTTTCTTCTCATATAAGAAAGAAATGATTCGTTTGGATAATTACGATGATAAACATCAATATTGTTTGGAACATAGAAATCTGAAATATTGATTTCTGTAAAATCAATAGATTCAAGATAGTCGATAACATCAATATCAAATGCATTAGCAGTTTCAATGATCAAACTGCCAATATACATTAATGAATCGATAAACTCTTCGAGTGAATTATTATCCTGGTAAGTGTCTTTGGAAACATGTGCTGGATCATGTTTATTAATATACAAAGCTTCTCTTGTTTCGTAAATCTCTTCTTCAATCTGTCCAACCATATTGTCAAAGATATTTACAAATTTAGTTCCTCTATTTGGATTAGGGAACTTATTGTTTATTGGAATCTGTCCTCTAAGTAACTCAATAATATTGATAGTTACAAGCTTTTCAGATTTAAAATTAAAAATCTTCATAATAATTCTCCTTTCAAATAAAAAAATATAGCAGGGAAAAATCCCTGCTATATTTTATATTACGCATTATAGAATGATAGAAGTATTACTTCTTCTTAGCTACCTTCTTACCAGTTGTCTTCTTCTTGATCTTACCATTGCCGTCAACGATGTCACCCTTCTTAACGTTAATACCATTGCGGAGAACAGTATAAGTACCATCTCCATTGTCCTTAACAGGGAAGGATACCTCAGAAGAGTTATTCTCATCTCTGTAAGTAAGACCTACAGATTTCTCGAACTCTGCATTTCTGAGAGTAACCATATAGTGACTACCCTTAATAACAGGAGTAGTCATATTACCACCCTTAATTACAGGATAAAGCTTGGGTTCAACAGACTTTGCATCAAGTCTACCATTAAGGAAACCGAATCCAGTACCCTTAATAAAAAGGCAATCAAGAACAGACTGCTCAAGACTCTCAAGGATAGCTGCTGCGACTGCTCTCTTCTCAGTTGCAAACTTGCAACCATCAAAGACGAAGTTGAGACCATTCTCCTCAAGTCTGTTTACGAAAGAGTTTAGATTCTCTTCCTTATTTGCAGATCTTGTATCTACAGTCTCAGTATCAGCATATGCCTTATCATAAAGACGACGACCCTTCGCAGGACCAGCAAGACCATTTTCCTTTGCAGCCTTTGCAAGTGCTCTTGCAGGAGTATCAGGCTCAACTTCCTTCTCCTTCTTCTCCTTCTTCTTAGCTGCCTTTACCTTATTCTTCTTTACTGACTTAGGCTCATCTTCGTCATCAGAGTCATCATCCTCATCGGAATCATCTTCGTCATCAGAGTCCTCTTCATCATCAGAATCGTCCTCATCATCAGAGTCATCATCCTCATCGGAATCATCTTCGTCATCAGAGTCCTCTTCATCATCAGAATCGTCCTCTGCCTCATCAGACTCTTCCTCAGAATCAACCTCTTCAGCTACTTCATCCTCTACCTCGTCCTCTGCCTCATCCTCATCGAGTTCATCCTCAATGATATCCTCATCGAGTTCCTCTTCAGGCTCAACAGGCTTAGCGATAGGCTTAGGAGCCTTCTTGATAATCTTCTTTGCAGGCTTTGGAGTAATCTCCTCAACTGCCTCAGTATCCTCAGTAACAACAGCCTTCTTAGTAATAGCACGTTTGATCATAATAAATTTCCTCCTAAAAGTTTAAATAATTTTTGGTTGGTTCATACATATTTTTGATCTTTAAAATGGTGGAGTATACACTTGATATTCTCCAGTGTTATTATCAATTACTCTAATTTCATAAACGAGATTGATATCGTCTTTAGATGTAACTAGAGAAACTGACTTGGTATCATCATCTGTTGAAACAGATGTAACCAATACTTCATTGTCTGGAATAATATTCTCTGGATCATCAAAGTCTTCTCCTTTAAACAGGATATACGACTCTTCATTATCCTTTAAACTCATTCCTTTCTTTGAAGCAAACATTTTAAGGATATTGTTCATGTACTCACCTCCTAATGTTTTTGTAAAAGATCTTATCTTTTACACAAAAATAATATATACTTATTTTTTAAAACTAAAATTAAAATAAAAAGAGAATATGGATTTTCCATATTCTCTTTAAGTAATTACTCTGAAACAGTTTCAGTAGTCTCTTCAACTACAGTCTCTTCAGTAGATTCTACTGTTTCCTCTTCAACTACAGTAGTCTCAGTCTCTGTAGTCTCTTCAACAGTAGTAGTTACTTCTGTAGTAGTAGTCTCTTCGGTTGTAGTTGTTGTAGTTGTTGCTTCAGTAGTCTCTTCAACAGAAGAAGATGACTCAGAAGGATTGGTACATCCAACTAAAACAAAACAACCTAACATTGCCATAATTATAATAGAAACAAATTTCTTCATTTTTAAAATCTCCTTTAAAATAAAATTATTTTTGATTAGGAACTTTAAATTATACATTCCTAATAATTATGTTTATTTTTTATTGGGATTTATTTTTAATTTTTATAAAAAATATATTTTTATAAGGAGGGAAAAGAGATGATAGTATTAGATAATTTTAAAGATTATAGATTAATAAGGAAACCTATTAAAAATATATCCAGTGAAAATAAAGAACTTAGAAAAGGTCAGTTAGTATTACATGTTGGTAAAACTCCAGAAAATTTTATTCAATTTGTAAATGCTAATATGTTCGTACCAACTTATTTTAAATACTATTACAGAGAAAAGCTAATAGTATCAGATAATAAGAAAATAAGAAAGCTTATTAATCAAGCTAATCATTATAAAGAATTTTCTGAAAAAGTTAATTATAACTTTATTTGTAGACAAACTATTTCATCTTATAAAGATAATAATTTATTTTATGATATGACTCCATATCTATTAATTAACCAAGAATCATCCAAGAAAGGTCCTTTAATTAAAATGAAGGATTTCTTTGATGGAATGTATAAGAAGTATAATGAGTTTAAATATGATTATAAGGTAATTGTATTTAATGTTGATGGAATGGATCCAAATGACAAAGAAAGCTTCTTATATTATTTCCAGTATATGATGAAAAGAAAATTTGAATGGTTTATGGAATATTTTAAAGGAGTTACATTTATTTTTATGTCAGCTACTAATAAAGTATTCTTTAAATTTGTAGTTGATGACGATTTCTTTAATAACAGACAGAAATTCAATTTAAGAGTTAATCATCTTTTAATGAGTCCAGCAGAACTTGATGAAGTAATTAAAGCAGAAGAAGGAGAAGAAAATGAAGTTTCTAAAAATACTCCTTCTAGTGGATTTGCAGCAAAAGTTGCTTCAAAAGATGTTGTTGATGAAAAGGAAATCAAAAAAGTAAATATCAAAGAAAAAATGGAAAATGAAATTGGTGTTTCAGTTAATGATGATAATGAAGATATTTCTGAAGTAGATAAAGTTATTGAGAAGACGGTTGATGAGAATGAAGACAGTGATATGACTGAAGAGCAAATGATGGAATTAATGACCAATGATAAAGCTTTTAAAGATACATTAATTAAAGCTCAACAGGAAAAATTAAATGGTGACCGTAGAAAAACCGCTGAACAATTATTAATTCAGCAAGATAAATTATCATTTAATGATGTTTCCTTTAAAGATCTTAAGGAGAACTATAAGGAAAAGAAGATTGACCATAAAGACATTTCAGATGGTAATATAAAAGATATCATTAATAAAGAAACTCTTAAGAGTACATTAAAAGATTATGATGATACTTATATGGAAAAGAAATTTAGTAAAGATGTTGCTAAAGTTCTTAAAGCATTCAATGATGATAACGATATTGGTGTTTATGTAAATAAAATAGACCTTAAACCAAATAACACCGATATGAATAAACAGCAGATACTTGAAGTAGATTTTAAAGATGATACTAATGTATCTCATAAATTTAAGATAAATATTCCAGAGATTAAAGATGGTAAATTTATGTACGTAAATGGTTCTAAAAAGGTTATTATGAAGCAGATTGTATTCATGCCAATCGTTAAATTAGAGCCAGATAGAGTACAGATTACTACTAACTATAACAAGCACTTCGTAACTCGTTTTGGACAAAAGTTTAGTGAAAAATTATCTTATTTAAAGCTATTATTTACTAAACAGAATCTATTAAAATATAAAAAGCAAGGTTCTACATTTGATTATAAGTTTGGTAATTCTTTAAAGAATAATGGTAAATATACTGTATCTTCAGAGTACAGTGATATTTCTTCTTATCTTTATAGTTTAGATATTGAAAATTATAAACTTATTTTTGATCAACAAACTATACAAGATATTCTTGATATTAAGAAGCCAAAGTATGATGAGAAATTATCAGTTAAAGCTACCTTTAATAAAGAAGAATACTTTATGATTGGTTATACATCTGATAAGAAACAGCTTATATTATCAAATATTCTTGATAAAAAGGTTTATTTATATAATGGAACAAAATATGAACCAATTGATATGACTTTATCTTCTTGGATTGTAGATTTAGTTTATAATAACACTACTGAAAAAGTTAAAGATATTACATCTGCTAAGATTAAAACTAATACAAAGCTTACTTATTCCAGAATGGAAATCAATAATAAGGTACTTCCAATCGCAGTACTTCTTGGATATGAATTAGGTTTATTAAATCTATTAGAAAGATATAATATTGAATATACTTTTGAAACAAAAAATAAGTCATTAAGTGTTCAAGATGATATTGGTAAGATTAAGTTTAAGGACGGATATCTTTATTACGATACTTCTAAGATTAGAAATAGTATGCTTTTATCAGGTCTTCTTGAAATGAACTGTGAAGAGATTGTCTTTGCTGATATGAATGAAAAAGACCCATATGTAGATTTCTTTGGTGATGCATTTAATTCAAGAAATGCTGCTAAAGGTTTTCATAACTCTATTTCATTGCTTATTGATCCAATTACAAAAGAAATCTTAGAAGAACTAAATCTTCCTACAAATGTTTATGACGTATTACTTTATGCTAATACATTACTTGAAGACGTATCATTTACAGAACCTAATGATGTTAATAACTTTAGAATTCGTGGTGCAGAACAAGTTCCTGCAATGATGTATAAAGTATTAGCAGATGCATTTAAGCATTATAAAGACTCTAAACATGCTAAGAATCCTGTAAAGATTACTGTTGATCCAGATATCCTTACAAAGAAACTTATGGAGCTTAAGACTATTGAATCTTATTCTTCACTTAATCCTTCTCTTGAATTAGAGAGAATGGGTACAGCTTCAATGAAGGGTCTTGCTGGTATTAACGTTAATGAAGCTTATACTAAGAGAGTTCGTGGTTATAATGAGAACATGAAGAATCTTATATCCATTAATACTCCTGAAGGTAATCAGGTTGGTATTGTTAGACAGTTAACATACGACCCTAAGATTACTAATATATATGGATTTATTGATCCTGATAATAGTAAGAGTAATGGTTCTACTTCTCAGTATGACGTATCTGAGCTTATGAACCCTTCAACTACTACACACGCTGACTCACCTCGTATTTCAATGCAATCTGTACAGCAGAAGCATATTGTATCAGTATTAGGTCAAACTGCTCCTCTTATTGGTTCTGGTATTGAAAAGACAGTTCCATACATGATTTCAGATGAATTTGCATTTAAAGCAAAAGAAGACGGTGTAGTAGAATCTATTGATGTTAAAAATAAAGTAGCATTGCTTAAGTATAAATCTGGTAAGCAAGATTTAGTTGATCTTGATATTGTAGAGACTAATAACTCTAATGGTGGTTTCTATAATTCTCAGAAGTTTGAAATGATGTATAATGTTGGAGAAAAATTCTCTAAAGGTGCAATTATTGCAAAGAATCCTAACTTCTTTACTGGTGATGGTAAAAAGGATGACATTGTATACTGTCTTGGCAGAACTACTAAGGTAGCTATTGCTTCTGGTGATTTTACTCTTGAAGACTCTTCTATTATCACTGATGCTGTATCAGAAGGAATGGCAACTAAGGTTACTATGAGAAAAACTAAAATTCTTGATAAAAATGCTAATGTAAGTTTTGTTGCTAAAGAAGGTCAGCCAATTAAGACTGGTGATCCACTATTAGTATTTGAAAATTCTTTCAATGATGAATCAATGAATGATATTCTTGGTAAGATTGGTTCAGAATTTGCTGAAAATATCGCTGAAATGGCTAAAAACGAATTGAAATGTAAGTATACTGGAAGAGTTGTTAAAGTTAATATCTATTATACTAATGATATTAATGAATATTCTGAAAGTTTACAAAAAGTTCTTAGATCATATATCAATGAAAAGAAATCTAGAAAGAATATTATTGAAAGAGTAAAAGGTAGCGGATATGATTCATTAAATGCACCTATAATTGAAAAACAAACAGAAAATAAAATTAAGGGTGAAGATGTTATTGATGGTGTAATGTTTGAATTCTTTATCGAATACTACCAAGAGTTAGGTATTGGTGATAAGATCATTTATGGTACTGCTCTTAAGACTATCGTTTCAAAAGTTCTTGAAAAAGGTGAAGAACCATATTCAGAATATCATGAAGATGAAAATGTTGAAGCAGTTCTAAGTCCATTAAGTATTAACTCTCGTATGACACTAGATGTATTTATCGATGGTTATGCTTCAAAGGCTCTTATCGAACTTAAACGACAAATAAAAGATATATATCAAGGTTAAAAAAAAATAACCCCTAAGACTTAATAAGTCTTAGGGGATTTATATTAACCTTCAAGTTTATACAGTGTATATAAATAAGCAAAATATTCATTAGATAATTGAAAATGATATACTAAAGGATCAATAGTAATCTTTCCATAAAAATTACATTCTTCTGGTTTTTTACGAATTATTTTTTTAATATTTTTATTTATTGTATCTTTATCATCAAATCTGATATTATTATAAAACCAATTACTTTTTGGTATTATCATCATTATTGTAGAGTCTTCATTAAATAGCATTATTTCATAGTTTGTATACATTTCAAGCAGATATTTTATTTTATTATAAGGTTTATTGTCATAATTTTTTAAATTCATAACTTCAAAATCAAATATATTGAATAATTCATCTAAAAACTTTTTTATTTTTACTTCATCTTCTATGAATTTAGTTTTAAGTTTATCTGAAACAAGCTCTCCCATGATTACTTTACCTCCCAGAGCTGTTTAATTAATTCCGTTCTGGTTTTAAACACATCTGGGTTATTTCTATAGAGATCTTTGATATAGAGATCTGCATCATACTCAGTGTATCTAACACCAAAGATTTTGTTAGTATCCTTTTCAATAATAATATAAACTGTATTATTCATAATTAATCCTCCAATAAATTAATCATTTCCAGATAAGCATAACATTCATCTGAAAGAGTGAAGATAGTTAACAGATCATAAGGAAACATGTTTCTGGAACTAAATTCATCTCTTGAAGTTGGAAAGCTTACATTGTATGAAAGAAATGAACTTAAAACTTTGTTATTATCATCACTAATACTATTATAATATTCCTTAAGATTATCTATATTTATCTTTTTAAATACAGATGGATCTCCAGCTGGA
>Ga0247611_10003111_pt1 | contig 25186 bp, 21 predicted proteins | sample 177DNAGHGhighgp2_FD_192422 | JGI IMG/M metagenome (GOLD analysis project Ga0247611, IMG submission 192422) | Sheep rumen microbial communities from Palmerston North, Manawatu-Wanganui, New Zealand - 1770 DNA GHGhigh gp2 | ecosystem: Host-associated > Mammals > Digestive system > Stomach > Rumen... | reverse complement strand
ATTTTCTAAACACAAAAAAAAAAAAACAAATATGAGTATAAAAAAAAAAACAAAACAAAAAGGAGAATAATAAAATGAGCGAATACAGATTTGAAACATTACAGTTACACGTAGGACAGGAACAGGCAGATCCCGCAACGGATTCCAGAGCGGTTCCCATTTACCAGACCACCTCTTATGTATTTCATAACAGCAAGCATGCGGCAGACCGTTTCGGTCTTGCAGACGCAGGCAATATTTACGGAAGACTGACCAACTCCACCCAGGACGTTCTTGAGAAGAGACTGGCAGCGTTAGAAGGCGGAAGTGCAGCTTTAGCACTTGCATCCGGTGCGGCTGCAATTACATATACCATAGAAGCACTTGCGGCGAACGGTGGGCATATTGTGGCACAGAAAACAATTTACGGCGGAAGCTATAACCTCCTTGCACACACACTTCCTCAGTACGGAATCGAGACCACATTTGTAAATGCCCACGATCTCGCCGAAGTGGAAGGGGCAATTAAGGAAAATACCAGAGCCATCTATCTTGAGACCCTCGGAAATCCCAACAGCGACATTCCCGATATTGACGCTATCGCGGAAATCGCACACAAGCATGGACTTCCCCTGGTAATCGACAATACTTTCGGAACTCCTTATCTGATTCGTCCCATCGAGCACGGCGCAGACATCGTAGTGCATTCCGCAACCAAATTCATCGGCGGACACGGAACCACCTTAGGCGGAATTATCGTAGAGTCCGGCAAATTCAACTGGGCAGCAAGCGGAAAATATCCGAACATCGCAGCTCCCAATCCCAGCTACCACGGTGTATCCTTCTATGATGTAGTAGGACCCGCAGCATTCGTTACTTACATTCGTGCAATCTTACTTCGTGATACAGGCGCAACCATTTCACCTTTTAATGCATTCCTCCTCTTGCAGGGTGTGGAAACGCTTTCCTTAAGACTTGACAGACATGCGGAAAATACGAAGAAGGTTGTGGAATTCTTAAAGAACCATCCTCAGGTTGAAAAAGTCAATCATCCGTCCCTTCCGGAACATCCGGATCACGCGCTGTATGAAAGGTACTTCAAGAACGGCGGCGGATCGATTTTCACCTTCGACATTAAGGGCGGTCAGGAAGCAGCATGGAAGTTTATTGACAATTTAAAGATTTTCTCCCTGCTCGCAAATGTGGCTGATGTAAAGAGCCTTGTAATTCATCCGGCTACCACCACACATTCCCAGTTATCCGAAGAAGAGCTTCGTGATCAGGGCATCAATCCCGGAACCATCCGTCTTTCCATCGGAACCGAGCACATTGATGACATCTTAGAAGATCTGGATAACGCATTCAAGGCTGCAAACGCTTAAAATGTAAAGGAGACGGTAAGAATGAAAAATTTTTCTTTCGGAAATGAGAAACGATGTTGAAGCCGGAGATTGCAGTAGAAAAAGAATGAAAAACGCTGTAAAATAGATACGGCGGAAAACACTGAAATTAAGGCTGAATATTAATCATACGAAAATAAAAGAAAGAAGGATAAAATTATGGCAAAGATTTTTAAAGGAGCAGTTGAACTCATCGGTAATACCCCACTCGTGGAAGTAACAAATATTGAAAAGGAGCTTGGACTGGAAGCTACCGTACTTGTAAAGCTTGAGTATTTTAATCCCGCGGGAAGCGTTAAAGACCGTATTGCAAAGGCAATGATTGAGGACGCAGAAGCGAAGGGTCTTCTGAAGGAAGGCAGTGTCATCATCGAGCCTACCAGCGGAAATACCGGTATCGGACTTGCATCCATCGCAGCTGCCAAAGGATACAGAATCATTCTTACCATGCCCGAAACCATGAGCGTTGAGAGAAGAAATATTTTAAAGGCATACGGTGCAGAGCTTGTTCTGACCGAAGGTGCAAAGGGTATGAAGGGTGCCATTGCAAAAGCGGATGAGCTTGCGGCGGAAATTCCGAACAGCTTCATTCCCGGACAGTTTGTGAACCCCGCAAATCCTGCAATTCATAAAGCAACCACCGGTCCGGAGATCTGGAAAGATACCGACGGCAAAGTGGACATTTTCATCGCAGGTGTCGGTACCGGCGGAACCGTAACAGGTACCGGCGAATATCTGAAAGAGCAGAATCCGAACATTAAGGTCGTTGCATTAGAGCCCGAGGATTCCCCCGTTCTTTCCGAAGGAAGAGCAGGTGCTCACAAGATTCAGGGTATCGGCGCAGGCTTCGTTCCCGATGTTTTAAATACCAAGGTTTATGATGAAGTATTCAAAGCAGCAAACGAAGACGCATTCAAGACCGCAAAGCTTCTTGCAAAGAAGGAAGGTATCTCCGTAGGAATTTCCTCCGGTGCGGCACTTTTCGGAGCAATCGAACTTGCAAAACGTCCCGAGAACAAGGGCAAAGTTATCGTTGCGCTGCTTCCCGACAGCGGCGACAGATATTATTCCACCGCGTTATTTACCGAATAATTTAAAAAGAGTGTAAAATGGAATTATATAGAAATACCTCTCTCAAAAAATATGGGAGAGGTATTTTTACAATTTTATGATATAATCTAAAAGTAGTCTGTAAAACCGCTGTATATAAAAGGAACGGAAAAATATGGCACACAGAGCATTGATGGCATTAATCAGCGCGGGAATCATCATTTTAGTGGTTCCGCTTGTGGGATTGTTAATCGATTTTATTACCGAGGAGATTGCGAAGGCAATCGCAAGAGGCGCGGGCGTATCCGTTGCGTGGTTTGTTATGAATATTCTGACCTTTGTCGGAACGATTCACCATGAGCTGTCCCATGCGCTGTATGCGCTGCTGACGGGTGCGAAAGTAAAGAAAATCGTTATTTTCCATCCGGAGAAGGACAGGCTTGGGTATGTGGAATTCGAACCCAGGGGAATCTGGCTGACCAAAGCGATTCAGTTAACGCTTGCGGGAATTGCGCCCACGGTACAGGGATTTATCACGGACTGCCTTCTTTTGTGGCTGCTTCTTTCCGTAAAACTCCCGATCTGGGCCGTTATTCTGATTATCTATGTGATGGTTTCAATTTTCATCCACATGACCATGAGTAGCGCGGACGTGAAAGCAGCAGTCAAGGGACTTCCGATTGTTGCGGTCATCGTATTCCTCATCTGCTTCGCGTTCGGAGTGGATTTTCTCGGCATGGTACAGGGACTCAATCTGCTTCAGTTTAAGGACGGAGCACTCATTATTTCCGGTATGATTCTATAGATTGTGCATAATAATTTCTCTGTTTTTGAAGGAGCAGTAGTGCTTAAAACCGGCCTCTTTTAACAGATTTTCCGCCTGCTCAAAAGCATATCCGACATGCTCGGGCATATGCGCATCGGCGCCGACGGTAATGATTTCGCCGCCGAGCTCTTTGTAGAATTGAATGATTTCCGGGCAGGGATTATAATTGCCGTAATCCTTATGGAGCCCGCCCGTGTTTAATTCAATTCCCTTGCCGTCTGCGATAATCGTCTTTAAAATCGCTTCAATGACATCCTTAAAATCCTCAAAACGATACGTATACTCGTCTTTCCGGTCCTTCGGAATGTATCTTACGATGTAATCCAGATGTCCGTACACATTGTAATTTTTGAAGTGTGAAACATTTTTAAGGATTTCTTCAAAATAGTCCCTGATTCCCTGTTTGATGGTAATTCCGTCGTAATAATAAGGGTAGTAGGGATCTTTTTTCTGGCAGACATGAGAGGATGCGATTACAAAATCGAAAGGCCACTCATTTATAAAACCGTCGAGCATTTCATAGAGGCCGGGCTGAACGCCGAGTTCAATGCCGAAGCGGATTTTCAGGGATTTTTCGTATAGAGGGAGCAATCTTAAATACTCCTTGCGATAAGCTTCCGTATTTAACAGAAACATGCCCTCTTCACCGGGAATAACGTAAGGGTAGTCCGGGTCATGATGCTCCGTGAAACAAATTTCGGTAAGCCCGTTTCGGATACAGGACTGAATCATTTCCTCAGTGGGAATGTCGCAGTCACCGGAAAAAAACGAATGCATGTGATAATCGGCAGTGATCATATTTTATATTGTCCTTTTCTTATAAATCTTTTTGAGGCTCAAAAAGCCGGAAGGAGAGGTTTGGCGAAAGGTTGTGCGAATTCTTTCCATAGACAATTATATCCGCCTTACCGGTATTTGTAAAACGGCTTTCCGAAAATCGATTTACATAACTTAGAGGAATATGAACTAGCTTTTAACTTTTTATGAAAAATGAAATATCCGCTTGAATTTATCGGTCAATTTAGATAAAATAAGACTGCTGACAAAGTTTTGACAATCCTCGGATTGTCGACTGTTAAATATATTTTCAGGAGGAATTACAAAATGGCAGTAAAAGTAGCAATTAATGGTTTCGGCCGTATCGGACGTCTTGCATTCAGACAGATGTTCGGTGCAGAAGGTTATGATGTAGTAGCAATCAACGATTTAACATCCCCTAAGATGTTAGCACACCTTTTGAAGTATGATTCTTCTCAGGGTAAATATGCTAAGGCAGATACCGTTTCTGCAGGCGAAGATTCCATCACCGTTGATGGAAAGACTCTTAAGATTTACAAAGAGCCCGATGCAAACAATTGCCCTTGGGGCGAACTTGGAGTAGACGTTGTTCTTGAGTGCTCCGGTTTCTACACCTCTAAGGAAAAAGCACAGGCACACATCAATGCCGGCGCAAAGAAGGTTGTTATTTCCGCACCTGCAGGAAAAGATCTTCCTACCATCGTTTACAATGTAAACCACACAACTTTAACCAAGGATGACACCATCATCTCCGCAGCAAGCTGCACCACCAACTGCTTAGCTCCCATGGCTAAGGCACTTAACGATTTAGCAGGCATCAAGTCCGGTATCATGAGCACAATTCATGCTTACACCGGTGATCAGATGATCCTTGACGGACCTCAGAGAAAGGGTGACTTAAGAAGATCCCGTGCAGGCGCTATCAACATCGTTCCTAACAGCACCGGCGCAGCAAAGGCAATCGGCCTTGTTATCCCTGAACTGAACGGTAAGTTAATCGGTTCCGCACAGCGTGTTCCTACCCCTACCGGATCTACCACAATCCTTGTTGCAACCGTTGAGAAGTCCGTAACCAAGGAAGAAATCAACGCAGCAATGAAAGCAGCAGCTAACGAGTCCTTCGGATACAACGAAGACGAAATCGTATCTTCCGATATCATCGGAATGACCTATGGTTCCTTATTCGATGCTACCCAGACTATGGTAGGTGAAGATAATCTTGTACAGGTTGTTTCCTGGTACGACAATGAGAACTCCTACACCAGCCAGATGGTTAGAACCATTAAGTATTTCGCAGAGTTACAGTAATCGCGTATTACAGGTTCTTCCGCCGGCAAAAAGATGAGAACTCCTACACCAGCCAGATGGTTAGAACCATTAAGTATTTCGCAGAGTTACAGTAAGTAACAGTCAGCACAAACATTCGCGGGTAACCGCACAGTTTTAAGAAAAGGCACCGGCCAAGGATATTTGGCCGGGCCTTTTTTGTGTGCTTTTAAAAATACCGAAAAGAATCGTTCCTAATACAGTTTTCAGGCGCGCGCCGGACAATTCGGTAAGTGTCGCCCTGCGAGTGAGCGATAGCGAGGGAACTGCGACACGTCCGAATTAGTCCTGGCAGCGCCGTTCTGCCCGGAACCATGTTTCAAGTTCTTAACTAATCCTTAACTGCACATTTAAGAAACGTTTTAGAATCACGCAAGAACCAGGTTAAGACTTATTGCATAATTTACGATAAAGTGGTATCAGAGCAAAGCGGAAAACAATCCGCAGGAAAATGAACAGATGAACTTAATAATAGAAATTCTTTCGCAGAAAGTGAGGAAAACAAAATGAAAAACAAAAAAATGCGTACCATTATCGGAATTACTGCAGGAGCACTTGCACTGATCTTAGTAGCGGGCGGAATCACCACCTATGCAAATGCGGCAACCAAGGTTAGTTCCGTAAGCGTAGCAAGAGGAGATATCAACAGCAGACTTCAGGTAAACGGCAAGGTGCTTTCCGGTGAAACCGTAAACTTCTACAGCATTTCCGATTTAAAGGTAAAAGAAGTAAAGGTTCAGGCCGGCGACAGAGTGAAGAAGGGCGACGTACTCTTAACCTTCGATGAGGCGGAAATCGACAAGGTACTTGCTTCCCTGGATTATCAGGAAGAAATGGCAGAGGGCGGATACAGAAATCAGCTCGATACCGCAAAGAAGTATCAGGCACTTTATTCCGAAGCGGAAATTAATCTCGGAGTTCTGAATAACCAGATTAAGGAAACAGAAGAAAAAATCGCCGCAAAGCAGAAAGAAATCGTAGCACGTCAGTCCGCACTTGCAAGAGAAGGCGCAAACATCCAGATCGCAATCGTAGACGAATCCGATGATCCGACTTCCGATGCATACGCAAGCAGATTAAAGCAGGCACAGAACAATTCCTATTATCAGCAGTTCGATGCCGAACTGGTTCGCTTAAACGAAGAGCTTAACGCATTGACCGTACAGCTTGCGGATTTTAAGGAATACAAAGCAGAAATGACCAGCCAGAAGGCTACCGCAAACCAGGGCAGAATTACTGAAGGAGCAAAGATCGAACTCGAAGCAAATCTTGCACTTGGCAAGGATCAGAGAGAAGAGTTAAGAAGCAAACTTCTTGCTGCAAAGAACGGAATCAAAGCGGAATGTGACGGAGTTGTTACCGGCGTATTCGCAGCGGACGGAAGCTACACTTCAACAGGTATGAATCTTGTAACCGTACAGTCCACCGAAAAGATTGTCATCAGATGTGATGTAAACAAATATGATATAATGAGTATCAGCATCGGCCAGAGCGCAAATGTAACGATTTTAGGCAAGGAGTACGAAGGAACCGTTACCGGAATCGAGGGAATCATCGGCAGCGATATCGGAACAGGAAACGGCATCGGCGTAAACGTTGAAATTTCCAATCCGGACGACAACATTATCCTTGGTCTTGATGTAAAGCCAGAAATCAATGTAGCATTCTTAGAGGACGTAATCTCCGTTCCGAGGGAAGCGGTTTACAGTGAAGACGGCGAGAGCTATGTATATGTCGAGAAAGACAAAAAGGCCAGCAAAGTAAATGTTGAAACAGGTGTCGGAAATGATACCGTAGTGGAAATTTCCGAAGGCCTTAAGGAAGGCGACGTGGTAGTCTGGGACGATGCGGAAGAATTAAAGAACGGTACCGCGGTTCGTCACAATTAATCAGGAGGAAACCTGAAATGGATACAAAAAAGGTTGTAGTCACAGCAAGTGATTTATCCAAAACATTCTCAAATGAATCCGTGCAGCAGCACGTACTGAAAAATTTAAATCTCTCCATCTACAAAGGCGATTTTACCGTAATTATGGGTAACTCCGGATCCGGAAAGAGTACACTTCTGTATGCACTTTCCGGAATGGATCGCCCGAGTCTCGGAACCATCACCTATTATGTGAATGATGATGATCATAAGAACGGAGCCGAAACGGGTGTTGAGATTTCGGGATACAGCAATGACAAGCTTGCAAGATTTCGTCGCGATCATGTCGGATTCGTATTTCAGCAAAATTATTTAAACGACTCTATGAGTGCCCTGGACAATGTTTTGATCTGCGGACTTCTGAAAGCAGGAGACAGGAAGGCATTGATTGCAAGAGCAAAGGAACTTTTAAACAAGGTTGAAATGGAAGAGCGCGACATCCGCAAATTCCCGACCCAGCTATCCGGTGGTCAGCAGCAGAGAGTTGCGGTAGTCAGAGGTGTCATCAATGCTCCGGAAGTCCTTTTCGCAGACGAACCAACAGGTGCGCTGAACTCGCAGAATACGGACAATGTACTGGATATTCTGTCCGATTTAAACAACACGGGACAGAGCATCGTAATGGTTACGCATACTTTTAAAGCAGCGGAACGCGGAAACCGCGTGATTTATCTGGCGGACGGTGTGATTTCCGATGAAATCGAACTCGGGCCGTATTTAGGTGATTACAAGGACGAAAGCAATCCGGACATCGAAGCGGCCAAAGACAGACATTACAGACTGAAAGCTTTCCTTCAGAACATGGGGTGGTAAAATGTATCGTTATTTCTTTATTGCAAAAAATAATATGAAAAAGCAGAAGGGCGATATGATTACGTTCTTCATTATGACCTTTCTTTCTTCCTTTATGCTGTTTGTCTGCCTGAATATGTTAGTAGGAACCTTCCGCGTGGTGGATACCAACAAAGAAATGATTAACGGAGCGGATATTCTGATTCTGGCAGGGAACAATCCGGTGCAGAATTTTAAGCTGGAAGAAGCTATAAAGGGATATGAATATTTGGACGGATATGAAGAAAACAAGTTTTTTACCGCAATGTTAAAGTGGAGAAAAAAGGGAGGCTCCTGGGGCGAATATCCTTTTTCGGTTACATCCTACGATGAAGAACGCACGATTCAGACTGCGAGCCTGAATACCTCGAATTTCTCGGGGAACGACATTGTAGTTCCGGTTGCCCTTTCCACGACCTTTAAAGTCGGTGACATCATGGAATTAAAAATCGGCGAAAATTTGTACGAGTTCCGTGTTGTCGGATTTAACGAGGATTTCATCTATTGCTCACCGATGAATATGGGAACCTATCTTGTTTATGTTTCCGATAAAATGTATGAGCAGATGGAGTTTGAAAATAACGGGGCCGTTGAACGCAAATTCATGATAAAAACCCAGTTGAGCAAAAAAGCGGTGGAAGACGGTGTGGGTGATGAGAAGGCAGCGGATGATGTAGCGAATGAACTGATTCTCTGGCATAATTCCTACCGGGAAAGCAATCCGGAGTATACTGCCGATCTGAATCATAACTTTATTCCGAGTTCCATGATGTCAACGGCGGGCATGATTCTTCCCTTCATCATTATCGCGATTATCCTTGTATTTTCGCTGATTATTCTGGCCGTTGCGATGGTGGTAATCGATTTCTCCGTAAAGAATTTTATCATCGATAATATGAAAAATACCGGAATCATGGAAGCCGGCGGTTATACGGTAAAAGAGATGATGCTGATTCTTTTGGTACAGCTTTTGACCGTATCCTTTGCGGGAAGCTTTATCGGAACACTGCTTGCGGCACTTTTACAGGGAAAAATCGGATATATCATGCTTTTCTTACTCGGTCTTTCCTGGAATCAGGGTCCGGATCCCGTGATTTTTGCGGGAGTTGTAATCGGAATTTGTTTTGTAATAACCGTATTTACGTTAATCCTCGGAAGAGAATATAAAAAGACCAGTGTTTTAGAGGCGCTCAAGGGTGGAATTAATTCCCACAATTATAAGAAAAACGTATTTTCGTTTGAAAAAACGAATCTTCCGATTTCCATCACCCTGGCGTTGAAAGAAACCTTCGGTAAATTCAAAAATCAGATTGGTGTCATTTTAATGATGATGGTGCTTGCCTTTGCTGCGGCGATGGGATTCGGTATCTATGAAAACATCGCCAAGGATGTGGATGCCCTTCTTACAATATCCGGTATTGATCTTTATGATGCGGATTTCTCCGGAGATGTAAATATGGGAGAGACGGTTAAGTCCTTCGAATGTGTGGAAGAGATTCATTATGAAACCTGGACGGGAATGGAATTCAAAAAAGGAAAGAAATCAAAGAGCCTTACGACCAGAATCATTTCCGACACTACCGTTATGAACCCGAAACAGATGGTGGAAGGCAGATGGCCTCTTTATGAAAATGAGGTGGCAGTCGGAACTTCTGCGGCAAATAATCTCGGTATAAAAGTCGGTGATACCGTTATTGTGAAAAACGGCGAAAGCGAAGCATCCTACCTGGTAACGGGACTTTTGCAGACCTTTAACAATATGGGCCTGATGGGGTACATCAGCAAAGAAGGTTACGAAAGAATCGGAACAATGCCTTCCACGGTAAGTTACGCTTTGAATCTGAAGAAAGGTTATACCTTTGAAGATCTGGAAAAAGAATTTAAAGATGTTTATCCCGATACGGAGCTTACCGATGAACTTGCATCGACCGGCAACCTGTTCCCGATGTTAAAAGCCTCCATGGGTCTGACGGCAGTTCTGGTTATGCTGGTTACCGCATTTATCGTAGGACTGGCGGAAGCACTTCTGATTCGTACGAGAATTACAAAAGAGTGGAGAAATTTAGGTGTTAACAAAGCACTCGGTTTTTCCTCGAATCAGTTAATCAGTCAGGTAATGCTTTCCAATATCCCTGCAATCATAATCGGAATCGGTTTGGGACTTCTTGCGGCAACGTTTTTCGGAGACAAAATTGTAATCGCGATGTTCTCCATTTTCGGTTTCCGGAAAGTCAGCTTCGTCATCTCGCCGCTTAACTATATCCTTGTAATCGTTATGATTATCTGCGTTGCGCTGCTCGTATCATGGTTTAACGGAAAACGAATCAAGAAACTGGAACCGGTAAAGATGATTACGGAAGAATAAAAAATTGTGTAAAAGCTTTGAACAGGTCCCCCTCGATAATTCGAGGGGGTTTTTTGCTTCATAGGAAATTCCTCCGAATTTCCTACGAAGCAAAATGCTCCGCTGGATGCGCACCTCGCGGAAAGGAAATCATCGCTTCGCGATCCGCTCGGGCGCGAAAGAGTCGCAAGCGACTCTTTTTTATCGACACGAGCGTAAGGTAGAAGGTTGTTTCTCAGCCTTGTTTTGTTGAAATTTGTTCCGAAAAATAGTAAAATTAATTTGTTGGGGGACTGGTATTTATGAAGTTAAAAAAGATGAATGCAATATTATCTTTGCTAACCGTTCTGGGGCTTTGCGTGCATCTTGCAAACCAGATTATTACTTATGCATTTTTCATTTACAATCCCGTTGTTTCAAAAATCATCGGTTTTTCCTTAATGGGGCTCTTTGTGCTCCACGGCGGACTGGCCGTTACAATCCTCTTTGTATCCCATGATTCCATCCGTATCGAATATAAAAAGTTGAATATGCGAACCGTTTTCCAGCGCATTACGGCAACGCTCATGATGCTTTTGCTTCCCGTGCATGTCTTAAGTTTCGGGATTCTGAGCAAAGGTCCGGGACCGGCGGTGTATGTTTTACTGGAAGTTGCAAGATTTCTGTTTTACGCCTCGGTGCTTGTTCATTTCGGGCTGTCCTTCGGAAATTCCCTGGTAACACTCGGACTACTCGAAAATCGTAAGAAGAAAAAAATACTCGACCTGATTATGCTGATTCTGGCTATCGTTTTTGCGGTCGCATTCGGAATTTATATTACAATCTGTCATTTGATTTTGTTTTCGATGTAAAAGGAAAAATATATGAAAAAAGTTTTGATTGTCGGCAGCGGAATCGCCGGCCTTTCCTGTGCAATTGAATGTGTCGAAAGAGGAATGGAGGTCATTTTAGTTTCTCCGTTCCCTTCGGAGCGCGCCCAGTCCGTGCTTGCCGCGGGCGGAATCAACGCGGTTCTTTCCACCGAAGGCGGAGACAGTATTGAGTGTCATATCGAAGATACCTTAAAGGGCGGATGCTACATTGCCGGAAAAGAATCGGTAAGAGGGCTTTGCGAGGATGCGCCCGAAATCATTAAAAAACTCGAAAAACTGGGCACTGTTTTTACAACCGGTGAGGACGGAAAAATCGCACAGAGAGCGTTCGGCGGCCAGTCTCACAACAGAACCTGTTACTGCGGATCCGCAACGGGAAAACAGATTGTGACCTCACTGGTTATGGAGTGCAGGCGCTATGAAGGACTCGGACGGATTCAAAGACGTTTGTGGACGGATTTTTACAAGGCGTTAATCAAAGACGGAAAATGCTACGGCGCGATTTTCTTTAATGAAGCCCATATGGATTTGGAAATCATATATGCGGATGATCTTGTGATGGCAACCGGCGGGCAGAATGCACTTTTCGGCAAGACCACGGGTTCCACACTCTGCGACGGATATGCGCAGGGCCGGCTTTTTCTGCAGGGCGTCGAGCTGAAAAATGCGGAATTTATCCAGTATCATCCGACAACTCTGGAAACGGCACAGAAGATGCTTCTGGTCTCGGAGGCGGTTCGCGGAGAAGGCGGAAGGCTTTATTATATCGAGGATGGAAAACGCGTTTATTTTATGGAGGAGCTCTACGGCGAGAAAGGAAATCTGATGCCGAGAGACATTGTTTCACAGACGATGGACAGTACCGGAAAAGAGATTTTCTTAGACATCACCTTCCTCGGAAAGAAAGAAATCTTAAAACGGATTCCCGAAGTATACGATTTGTGTCTGAAATACAGGGGCATCGATATTTCGAAAGAAAGCATTCCGGTGTCGCCGTCCGTACATTTCTTTATGGGCGGAATTGCAGTAAAGAACAATCATGAAACCAATATACGGAATCTATATGCGGTCGGGGAATGTGCTTCGATGTATCACGGTGCAAACCGGCTCGGCGGAAACTCGCTTTTGGCGGCCATGCACGGAGGAAGAGTCGCAGCGAAGGCGATGAGTGAGGCAACAGTATCAGGCAATGCGCCGATTTCATATTTCGAAAAAGATTTGGAAGAAGAACGCGGCAAACTAGGCAAACGATGGGCCTCGGAAAGTCTGTTTCCGGTTGTTTATCTCGAAGATCTGCTTGCGGAAACCCTGAAGGAAGATCTGGGAATCGTCCGCGACGAGGAGAAGCTTCAAAACGGCCTGAAGGATGTTAATTATTATCTATCCGTTGTGGAAAAACTCAAATACGATAAATCGGAAATGCCATATCTCGGATTTTCCGTAACCGGAATTCTGACGCTTGCGAAAGCAACATTAACCTGTGCGCTGTTCCGAAAAGAAAGCAGAGGAGCGCATTACAGAAGTGATTACCCAGAGACGAAGGAGGAGTGGAAAGCAGCCACAATCATTTCCTACGATGACGGAGAATTCAACGTAAGACTCGATTCGGAGAATGCCTATGAAAGTTAAAATTCTCAGAAAACAGTCGCCCACGGCCGAACCGTACTGGCAGGAATTTTTCTATGAGAAAAAAGAAAACCAGACCGTTGCGGGTATGCTGGACGAACTGAATTATAAAGACAATTTAAAGGATATAAACGGCAAATCCGCGCCCAGAATTCAGTGGGAATGTTCCTGTCTGCAGGGCATGTGCGGCGGCTGTGCGATGGTCATTAACGGAAGACCCGCACTTGCCTGTGAAACATTTTTAAGAGATTTAAAAGGCGATATGGTTACGATTGAACCCTTAAAAAAGTTTTTTACGATTGCGGATCTCGTGGTGGACAGAGGTGTCATTTCCGAGAATTTAATGAAGGCGGATGCCTTTATCGAGGAATACAAGCGCAACGAAAAGGCGGACTACGAACAGATGTATTCTGCGGCAAAATGCTTAAAATGCGGACTCTGCCTGGAAGTCTGTCCTAATTACAAGGACGGCAAAAATTTCTTCGGCGCATTATTTGCGAATGACTGTTATCTGATTGCATCGAGAAGCGGAACGAAGAAAGAGGAGATTCGGGAATCCTACGATACGCATTTTGCAAAGGGGTGTTCGAAATCGCTCGCCTGCGAAGATGTCTGTCCGATGAAAATTCCCACCCTGGCATCCATTGCAAGAATGAACCGGGGAAAACTGTAAAAACTGCTTCAGGCGTTTATGATTGATAATTCTATATGAAACGGTGAAAACGGGCATCCTTCCGGGTATGGAAGGATGGCTGTTTTTTCCGTCATGGAAAGCCTATTTGAAATATCTTTCGAAGTGAAATGAGGGGCATAATCATTGTGTATTCTTAAAGGATTTGGTACTATATACAAAGTGGATATTCGAAAGTAACATTTGTCGGCATACGATACTTTAAAGGGAATTAAGACAGTGATATTAGTGGCAGAAAAGTTGGTATTTTGAACTATGCTGGACATTTGTTGGACGCTGTGATGTAAACTTAGTTAATTTGATAAAAAATTTAAAGAAAAATGCGAATAATCCGCGACCGGAATAATAACCGGAATCGCGTTAAAAAGGAGGCTATTATGAATGAAGAAAAACAGAAAAAATACGGAATCGGCGGCGGAATTGCCATTATGATGCAGGTGCAGATGGTTCTTGTGGGAATTGCGTTGATCATTACCGGTTACGGGATCGTATGCAGTTTCGATGCACCGAGAAGACTGGTGGTGTACATCCTTCAGGCCGGTGCGTGCCTGGCAATCCTGCTGTTCGGATTTTTGCATTTTCACAAGAAAAAAACACAGTATTTCAAGGGAGTTGTATATGCATATGCCTTGCTGGAAGCCGTGCGTGTTTCGCTTTTGTCCACGAACGGAGTGGATGATTGGGCAGGCATTGTCGCAAAACTTATACTGGTTTTCTTAGCATGCGGCTTATGTATCCTGGCGGCACATCTCGGAGAGAAAAATTATAACCTTCTGGCATATGTGATCATCTTTTTAGAAGCAGCTCTTTTCCTTCTTTTCGCACTTCATTTTGCAACGAACGGAAGATTATTATTCAAGGTGCTTCCGATTGTGGGAATTTTAATCAGCGGTTCCATCTGTCTTTTCAACGAAGCAAAAATCAGACAGAAGGCGTATTTTGAAGAAAATGAAGGAAAGTAAATTTATATAATGATGATAGGGTCAAAAGGTCAAAAGTCGTTTGTGCTTGCACGAAAACGACTTTGACCTTGGGACCCGCCGAACACGAGGAAGTAGCAGTTTACGCAGTAAACATGCGAATTCCGAGTGTTCACAGGATTGCGAGAATTGCGTAGCAATGAAGCAATCCGTCATCATAGTTGGGGGCAAAAGACCTTTTGACCCCAACATCATATAATTGCAGAGAGGGAAATCTGCAAAAACGGGAAATTTGCAAAAAAAGGAATATCTCAAAATGAACAGGGGTATTTCCACAAATGTGTAAAAGGGAATAAAAAAGGAACGAGATTGATGAATGAAAGATTTTATTGCTTATAATTTTGTGCCCATCGTGGGTTGTGCCATGATGTTCGCATTTGTTATAAAAAATAACAAATTAACGGAAAGAAAGCGTCGTTTTTTTATCATAACGCTGATTATTTTCCTGCTTTCCGTACTTTTCCGAAATGCGGATAAAATCGTTTCGGATTACGAAACTTATACAGCCCGAAGGGCGGTTTATTCCGCTTTCGGGTATTTTCTGCGTCCGCTTTTTGCATATGCACTGCTGGGAACGGATTTAAACTTAAATCGGAAGAAGCAGAGAATTTTGTATACGCTTCTCGGAATTCCGATGATCATCACGCTGTTCAGCGCATTTTCCGTATTTTTCACGGGTATCGTATACGGTTTCCATACGGATACCAATAATTTCTACAGCGGACCGCTTGGCTGGTTAAATTATATGGCGCTGGGAATCTATCTGGTTGTCATTTTGGTTCTGGCTGTAATCGATTTTACCCGAAAAAATTATCGGCATGGCACGATGATTTTAGGAACCGCATTTTTGATGATTTCAGCTGTTTTATTCGAGTACTTTGAGGTAAGGGAATTCTTATCCGAAAGTGTCATGACAATGGCGCTTATGTTGTATTTGTTTTTCTTCCAGGATGACGAATTTGTTAAAGAAAGGAAGCGGCTTCGAAAAGAAGCGACGGTCGATGCGCTTACGGGAGTTTATAACCGCAGGGCGTATGAGGATTTAATGGTAAGCCTTTCCAAGGAAGATAATCTGATAGCGGGAATCCTTGTCATGGATATCGATTATTTTAAATCCATCAATGATACCTACGGCCATGATGTGGGCGATATTATTTTGAAAAATGTGGCAAGCCTTTTAAAATCGACATTTCGAATCAGCGATTATGTGATTCGATTCGGGGGCGACGAATTCGTGGTAATTATGATCGGTATCACGGAAGATCTTTTCCTTGTGGTTAAAAATAAGATTGATAGTATTAATACCGCTTTGGACAATCCCGCCGAAGGAATTCCGAAAGTTTCCGTTTCTGCCGGAGTGTCTTTCTCGGAAACCGGTGTTTCGGAGAAATTGTTTAAGCAGGCGGATGAGGCGCTTTACCGCGTGAAGAATTCCGCGAAAAAAGGGTGCGTAGCCTATGACGAATCCTTCGATACGGCAGAATTCGAGTCTAAAACCGGGTCGGAAATCGAACCTGTAAATGCTTCCAACAAAGGACGTCGGTAGGAATTGCGGTAATAAGAAGCAGGTTTAACGAAAAACGAAAGAATAAAAGAAGTGCTGTCGGGAGAAAAATTATGAGAACCGATTATAAAGATGATGTGACCATGGATCCGTCGGGATTTGTGATTCTTGGGGATTTTATCCCGCAGATTGTGCAGGAAATCCGGTATTATTCCACCTACAATTTCATCGGAGACCGTATAGACGGCTATGAAGAGCCCATTGCGCTTTTGACGAAGGAAGCGGCGAGAGCACTGAAAAGTGTCAGTAATGAAATGATGGTACAGGGGTACCGTCTGAAAATCTACGATGCATACCGTCCGGCCTACGCCGTAAAGCATTTCGTGCTCTGGGGCATTGAGGATACGGACATCCGTATGAAGCCGTATTTTTATCCGGATTTGCAGAAGCAGGAACTTTTTGCGAAGGGCTATATCGCAAAGATGTCCAGCCACAGCAGGGGCAGCGCGGTCGATCTGACGCTTCTGGATATGAAAACCGGTAAGGAACTGGATATGGGAAGTCCCTTTGATTTATTCAGTGAAGCCTCCCATCCGGATTATAAAGGCGTTACGGAGGAGCAGCATAACAACAGAATGCTGCTTCAGAAGGTGATGGTGCGAAACGGATTCAGTCCCATCGACTGCGAATGGTGGCATTTTGCGCTGACGAAGGAACCATACCCGGATACGTATTTTAACTTCCCTGTATCGGCTTCCTATCTGAAACGGTAAAGCCCGGAAATGCATTTTAACAAATTAAAAAAAAGCGGCTTTCATACAGATACAAAACAGTAATAAAACAGATACAAAGCAACAGAAAAGTGACTTCATAAGAGATATAAATCAGCAGTAAAACAGATACAATACAGTATAATTATTAGAGGATAGCATGCATTATAATTGTCTGATTGTTGACGACGAAACGGATCTTGCAAAAATGACCGCCGAATACTTCAATATGTTTGAAGTATCGAGTGCTTATGCGGAAAGTGCGGATGCCTGTTTTGCATTTTTAGAAGAAAATACCGTGGATTTAATTCTTCTCGACATCAATCTCGGGGACGGCTCCGGCTTTGACGTATGCAAAAAAATCCGGGAAGAAAAACAGTTACCCATCCTGTTTATCAGCGCCAGACAGAGCGATGACGACGTTTTGGTGGCGCTGTCCGTGGGTGGAGACGATTATGTCAAAAAACCTTACAGCCTGTCTGTTCTGCTTGCGAAGGTAAAGGTGAATTTAAAGCGTGTGGCGCAGATGAATAAAATCCTGGAAGAAAGCGAAAACCACAAAGAAGAAGCGGTTTGCTCCCACTGCGGGCACGAAATTCAGTCTTTAAGCGGCGAAGAAACTGACGCACATGGCGAAGCCGGGAACTCAAATGCCGCCTTTTTCATGGATGAACCGACCATGTCGGTCGTGAAAGACGGCGTCAGAATCGCGTTAAAAGCCAAGGAATTTGCGTTGTTAAACTGCCTCTACCGGCATAAAAACACGATTGTGAAAAAAGAAATTTTATTCGATGAAGTCTGGGGAGATTCCTTTTTCTCGGACAGTACGCTTAATGTGCATATCCGCAAACTGCGTGAAAAACTGGAAGAAAATCCGAATGATCCGAAACTGATCAAGACGGTTTGGGGAACCGGATATTTTCTGGAGATCAATGAATAAATTGCCCGGTAAGTTACGGCAGAAACAGCAGCAGAAATTACAGCGTAAATAACAGAATCAATTCAGGAGAGATGTGCCGGGAGTGCCGGCCCTACATACATGAAATTACTTCGACAGCTCTTTATTATATTTACACTTCTGATGGCATTTTTTTTGCTTTCTTTTCTTTATCTGAACAGTAAATTTCAGTTTCAGCAAAGAGACCTGATTTATTATAACGATATGCTTCATAATGTCCAAAAAGAAATCGAAAAGGGCAAAGAAGAAGAATCCATTGAGAAAAAATACGATTGTCAGATTATTCTTTCCAAGGAAATTAATGATGTTGAACTTGCGGAAATGTATCGAAATTCCGCTTTTGTTTTAGACCTTACCGTGGACGGGGAATATGTGGGCAAGGTTGCCTGGCAGGATGAACTGGACCGCTATACCATCTCCAGAAGAGGCTTCTTCGGGGTTGCGCTTGTCATGTGGATTATCGTACTCCTCGGAGGGTATTTTATTTTGCTGTATCTGTATCTGCATTTTATCCGTCCGGTTGAAGAACTTAAGAATTTTTCCGTTGAAATAGCAAAAGGGAATCTGGATACGGCGCTTCCAATTCACCGTCAAAATCTTTTCGGAAATTTCGTGGAGGCGTTCGACCTTATGCGCGAACAGTTGGTTGATGCCAGAAAGAGGGATATCGAGGCCGAAAAGGCGCGTAAGGAACTGGTTACGGAATTAAGCCATGACATCAAGACGCCGGTCGCCGTTATTAAGGCCGCCTGCGAGGTTTTGGAGGCTAAAGCCATGGCTTCCGGCGTTGACGGAAACCGGGATATGCTTGATAAAATTGACGTAATTTCCCAAAAAGCCGATACCATAAACTTAATTGTCAGCAATATGATGCATGCCAATTTAGAAGAGTTAGAGCATCTTGAAGTAAATCCGACGGAGGAGGACAGTCGGAAGATTGCCGAAATTTTCGCAAATTTAAAACAGTACGGAAATATCATTCTGGATAACGAAATTCCGGGATGCCTTGTCTATATGGACACTCTTCGCATGGAGCAGGCAATTGACAACGTGGTCGGCAATTCCTATAAATACGCCGGCACCGATATTCATGTAAGTTTTGATACTTTCGTACAGGATATGCCTCTTTCGGAAGAGGGGAAGAATAAGAAAGCAGAATTTCTAAGAATACGGATACACGACAGCGGACCGGGCGTATCGGAGGACGATCTGCCCTTGATTTCGGAAAAATACTACCGCGGCAAAAATGCGGAGAAAGTGGCAGGCTCCGGGCTTGGATTTTATCTGGTAAAATACTATATGGAGAAGCAGGACGGCGGACTGGAATACTATAACGAGGACGGATTTACCGTAATTTTGATGGTCCGTAAGGTCTGAATGCTTTCAGAAAATTTAAAAATTGTTTACAACGTGTTTGTTGAGTATGCGTTACAGATATGTTATAATACATTTTGCTTGTGAAAAAATTCACATAGATTTTCCGTAGTAATGCGCAAACTACGGAAAGAAAAAAAACATAAGGAGGACAGATTTATGTCATTAAACAAAAAGAGCGTTGACGATTTTAACGCAAAAGGCAGAAGAGTACTGGTTCGCTGCGATTTTAACGTTCCTTTAAAGGATGGTAAAATCACCGATGAGACAAGAATCAATGCGGCTCTTCCCACAATTAACAAGCTGATTGCCGATGGTGCAAAGGTTATTCTTTGCTCCCACTTAGGCAAGGTTAAAGAAGGACCCAATGAGAAGGAATCTTTAGCACCCGTTGCTGCAAGACTTTCCGAGAAGTTAGGTAAGGAAGTAAAATTCATTGCGGATTACAATGTAACCGGTGAAGATGCTACCAACGCAGTAGCAGCTATGAACGACGGTGATGTAATTCTTCTTCAGAATACCCGTTTCCGTGGCAAAGAAGAGACCAAGCCCCAGGAAGCAGGCGAGAAATTCGCAGAAGAACTTGCTGCACTTGCTGACGATTATGTATGTGATGCATTCGGCTCCGCACACAGAGCACATGCTTCCGTAGCGGTTGTTACCAAGTATATTTCCGCAAAGGGCGGAACCAACGCTGTTGGTTACTTAATGCAGAAGGAAATCGCTTTCCTCGGAAACGCTGTAGAAAATCCTGTTCGTCCTTTCGTTGCAATCCTTGGCGGTGCTAAGGTTGCCGACAAATTAAATGTTATCAATAACCTTCTTGAGAAGTGCGATACCTTAATCATCGGCGGCGGTATGGCATTCACCTTCTTAAAGGCTCAGGGCTATGAAATCGGTAAGTCCTTAGTGGATGACGAGAAGATTGATTACTGCAAGGAAATGATCGCAAAGGCTGAGAAATTAAACAAGAAACTCTTACTTCCCATCGATACCACCATCGCAGCAGGATTCCCCGATCCCATTGACGGACCCATCGAAGTATCCGTTGTAGATGCAAATGCAATTCCTGCAGATATGGAAGGTCTTGATATCGGACCTAAGACTGCAGAACTTTATGCAGAAGCAGTTAAGAGCGCAAAGACCGTTGTTTGGAACGGACCTATGGGCGTATTCGAAAATCCTACTCTTGCAAAGGGTACTATCGCAGTTGCAAAAGCACTTGCTGAAACCGATGCAACCACAATTATCGGCGGCGGCGATTCCGCAGCAGCAGTTAACCAGTTAGGTTTTGCTGACAAGATGAGCCACATCTCCACCGGTGGCGGAGCTTCCCTTGAGTTCTTAGAGGGCAAGGAACTTCCCGGTGTTTACGCAGCTGATGATAAATAAAAAATTATATTGAAAACAGAAAAAGCTCCGCATGGGGTAATCCCATGCGGAGAGACAGTTTCAACTGCTGTATTCAGCGGGTGAAAAGTGAAATGTAAGGAGATATATAAAATGGCAAGAAGAAGAATTATCGCAGGCAACTGGAAAATGAACAAGACTCCCAGCGAGGCAGTTGCACTGGTAAACGAATTAAAGGATCTTGTAAAGAATGATGCGGTTGACGTAGTTTACTGCGTACCCGCAATCGACATCGTTCCCGTAGCGGAAGCCGTAAAGGGAACCAATGTTAAGGTTGGTGCAGAGAACTTCTACATCGAAGACAAGGGTGCTTACACCGGAGAAATTTCCGCTCCCATGTTAAAGGATGCAGGCGTTGAATTCGTAATCATCGGACATTCCGAGAGACGTGAATACTTCAAAGAAGACGATGCTTTCTTAAACAAGAAAGTAAAGAAGGCTTTTGAAGCAGGCATTACCCCCATTCTTTGCTGCGGTGAATCCTTAGAACAGAGAGAAATGAACGTAACCATGGACTGGATTCGTCTTCAGATTAAGTCCGACCTTGCAGGTGTTACCGCTGATCAGGTTAAGACCATGGTAATCGCTTACGAACCCATCTGGGCAATCGGAACCGGCAAGACCGCTACATCCGACCAGGCAGAAGAAGTTTGCAAGGGTATCCGCGAGTTAATCGCAGAGATCTACGATGCAGAGACCGCAGAAGCAGTTCGTATTCAGTACGGCGGCTCCATGAACGCAGGCAATGCAGCTGAACTTCTCAGCAAGCCCAATATCGACGGCGGCTTAATCGGTGGCGCTTCCTTAAAGCCCGATTTCGGCCAGATTGTAAACGCTTAATCGTTTTTTGAAAGAAAAAGCGGTAAACAGGAACAAAGAAATATTATTTAAAAACAATATCAGAAAAAAGAGCGGTTTTGCGGATATGTGAAACCGCTTTTTTACTTCATAGGAAATTCCTCCGAATTTCCTATGAAGCAAAATGCTCCGCAGGATGCGCACCTCGCGGAAAGGAAATCATCGCTTCGCGATCCGCTCGGGCGCGAATATGCGTTATATGGCGTATTTTATTGATTTTTGGGCATTCTTCGTATATAATGCTATAGGTTTCAAAGATAATCTGAAAGGGGACAAAACAATGGAAAACGAGAAAAAAGAAGGTACCGTGGAAAGCACGGAGGCTTCTGAAGTAAAAGAAGAAGTTCAGGCTGAAAAAGAGGCTGAGGGAAAAGAGAAGAAGGCAAAAAAGGGATTTCTTCCCTGGCTGAACGAGAGCAGACTTGAAATGTTTGTGGCAATTTTCCTCGGCGTTACGGCATTGCTTACCGCATGGGCAACCTGGATCGGATCGCTTCACGGAGGCAATCAGGCCACCAATTATACGAAGAGCAACAACCTCTCCGCGGACGGAAACTCCATGTGGAATGAGGCTTCCCAGCAGTATATGCAGGATATGCTGACATGGAACAGTATCGTGGATGTAAAAATGGATATTGAAATTGCCAAATCGCAGGGCAATTCAAAGGAAGCGGAGCTTCTTCAGGATAAAATGGATTCACTGATTTATGACAGCGGCTCCGATGATTTTATTGACGCGGTGGAATGGGCATTTGACCAGCCGGAATGGGCAACACCTTTTGAGAAAGAAGGATATGTGGACCATTATTACGAAGAAGCACAGGAAGTGCTGGATGAATCCTCCGAAATTCTGCTTCAGGGTCAGGAAGACAACGCGAACGGGGACAGATACGGACTGGTTACCGTAATCTTTTCCCTCGTACTGTTCCTGCTTGGTATTGTCGGAATCTTTAAAAATCTTCCGAACCGCAAGCTGGTATTCTTTATTTCGCTTGTGTTCCTTCTGATTGCGACAATTTATATGTTTACAATTCCTCTTCCGCAGGGATTCACACTGTAAAATAACTGCTAACACGAAAAAAGCCGGATCTCGATTCAATCATCGAAATCCGGTTTTTTGCTGCCGGGGGTCATAAGCGGCAATTCTGCATAAAATGCAAAATAGAAGCATCGAATCAATATTTTTTGCTGTTTTCACGGATACCATATCTGGTATAATATATTTTTGCAGGGCATATAATATGTTATATGTTTTTTACTTATGCCCGTATCATTTTTAAAGCAAAGACAGAAGGGGAAAAAACATGATTATCAAATGTCCAACCTGCGACGGCGCATTGGAATTCGATGCACAAAGCGGACTGATGTACTGCAAATTCTGCGGTTCCTTTTTTACTGCGGAAGAAGTTGCCATGCCGGAAACGGATCCCGCAGACAGTGCCTGGTCGCCGAGCACAATGGAACAGAATACAGAGGGTACCGTTCCTCAGACAATCGGTACGGGTCTGAAACCGAAGGGATACGGTTCTTCGGAATCTCAGCAGGCACAGCAGGCGAATCAAATCAACATCGCAGACGAACAGGGTGTTGTTCGGACAAATCAGGCCGGAGAGGTTTCTTCCGGGCCGGTTATAAATCACGAGGGATTTTTGTTCAGTTCTGCGGGGAACAGGCCGAAGTATGACAATTATGACGATTTGCAGGAGAATGCTGAAAATAATCGCTATAATGGAAAGACCGGCGATTTGAATTATATGACGGATCCGCTGGAAAAACAGCAAAAAATCAATGAATATTATGCGGAGCAGCAGCGTCTTCATGAAGAATACATGAACCGTCCGAAGGCGGATTATACGAAGCCTTTTGCGGGAATGAGCAATTCCGTCGGAGGACCGGATTCGCCGTCCGGACTCGAAAGAATGCAGAACGTGGAAGATTACTATGCGGAGCAGGCACGGATTTCCGAAGAGTATAACAGAAACAAAAAACAGATTGATTATTCCAAACCTTTTGCGGGAACGTCCAGGGAAAATATGACCATGGATGAAATCGTCCGCGCTAATCTTGCCGACAGCAGAGCGAGAGACAGAATGCGCGCGGAGATGAACCGTCAGGAAAAACTGATGGGTGCAGGCAGCGGACTCGGATATGCAAATTATTCGTCTACCCTGAATTCCATAGCGAGGGAATACGAAAATAAGGTCAGATGGGATGCCGCAAACAGCGGTGTTCCGCTTCCCGTGGAATCGAGACCCGCGACTGCGGAGGATATGGTGGCCAAAACGGAAGCTGCGGAAAACGGCAACAATGCCGGAACCGGAGCACAGAGACAATATGCATATACACCTGCGGGATCCAGAATTTTGTCCAATTCCGGCGGTGCATATATTGTGACGGATGCACCTGTCGATGTCGGAGCGGAACAGATGGACAACAAGGTTTATACCTGTACAAGCTGCGGCGCGGAACTCGGTCTTACGGGTGTGGAAACCTCTTCGTTTTGTGCTTACTGCGGACAGCCGACCATTGTATTTAGCAGAATGGAAAAGTGCACGAAGCCGGACTACATCATTCCTTTTTCCGTTACCAGGGATCAGGCATTGAAGCTTGTTAAAAATCGTTTAAACAGCGGTCTTATGATACCGAAGGAAGTTAAAAACATCCAGGTAGAGAGGCTTTGCGGAATCTACATTCCGTACTGGCTTTTCGATGCAAGCTATTCGGACAGTATGGTAATCCGGACAAGGGTAAAACAGGGCAAATCAACAACCACAAAGTACTACCGTGTGAATTGCTGCTGTAATCTGTTTTATTTTCCGATGGATGCGTCGAGAAATTTAAACGACAATTCCTCAAAGAAACTCGATCCTTACGATTACAGCGGAATCAGACCATTCAATCCTTCGTATATGTCCGGATTTTATTCCGACCGTTTTGATATGTCATCGGATACCATGACTGTGAACGCAACGTATCGCGCGCAGTCCATGATGTATGAAAAGGCAAAAAAGAAGGTTCCGGGATCTCCTCAGGGAATGGACAGCGGTGCGCCCATGTTCCATGTAAAGAAGAAATATTACACGATGTTGCCGGCCTGGTTTTTGTCCTTCAAACACGAGGGAATTACATATACCGTTATGGTCAATGGTCAGACCGGAAAGGTTGCGGGAGCCGTGCCGTATGACAACAGGAAATTCAACATTTTTATGACTGCATGTTTTCTTGGAATCTCCGCAGTTGTAACACCGTTATCCGTTTGGATGGCGCAGGCACTTTTCAGTTCGAGCACCAGTAACAGCAACAGTATAAAAGCGTTATTTATTCCGTTTTTTGTAGGTGGCGCCGCTTTTGCCTTTGCACAGGCAAAATACAGGAAATTCCAGAGAAATATGGAGCTTGCAAGAGAGGAAAAGATGACCAAATTCGTAAAAGAAAGGCAGGAGGTGTAACGATGGGTATTTTTTTAGGAGTGATAGCGGGATTATTTCTGTCGGCCGGACTGGCTTATCTGATAGCGGTTCATGTCCTTTGTAAGTCCAATGATTTCGGCGCGGATGAAGTTGATTTGCAGCAGTATGCGGGCTATGATCCGATTTCATGTGAAAATGTGGGACAGGAGAGAGGTTCGTCTTCGTTCTTCTCTTAGAAAACTATCTGCAACA
>Ga0247611_10003110_pt1 | contig 25191 bp, 41 predicted proteins | sample 177DNAGHGhighgp2_FD_192422 | JGI IMG/M metagenome (GOLD analysis project Ga0247611, IMG submission 192422) | Sheep rumen microbial communities from Palmerston North, Manawatu-Wanganui, New Zealand - 1770 DNA GHGhigh gp2 | ecosystem: Host-associated > Mammals > Digestive system > Stomach > Rumen... | reverse complement strand
GTATAATCAGCATCCCAACCATCAAGAACAACGTGCTTGTAATAATCTCCATAAATTGTAAAACTAATTCCTGCTCTCATAATTCAAACTATTTTATTTTTTAACAATTATTTAACACTCATTAATCTTTTAAATTAACTCAGTTAAGCAGTACTTCAAAGCAGCTTCAACTGCTTCTTCAAAAGTGGTATATGTTTTGTCATCTGAATATATCTCACCCTCGTTAAGCTTAAGTATAGTAAAACCATATTTAATATTTGTTTTACCTAAGACGTCAATTTCAATGTATATTCCTTTACATCTCAACCACTTCAATGCCATCTGATGAGTGGGTGCAGATACAAAATATTGGTTTAATTCTGAATTACTTATCAGTTTACCTTCAAAGTGATTCCACAGTAAATCTATCTTGCTGTCTTGCACTCTATAATATGATGGACATTTCTCATCAAACCCCTTCTCTTTAAGGAGTTTCGATATTTCATGGGAGCAGTAATCTTCTGTAATCATAACATTGTAATATCTTCTTTAAGTTCTTGTTCTAGCTCGCTAAGATAACGAAATAAAGCCTCCTGAATGTAATCATTATTTACAGCATCAATAATAATGTTAACAGGATTCCAAGGCTCTATTTTTCCATTCTCAATCTGTTTTATTAATTCATTTGTGACAAGCATTTTATTAGCTATATTAGCTATTTTTTGTATTTGTTTTAGTTCCATAATGTTAATTTATTTAATCAGACCAATCTAATTCATCAAGATTTTTATCAAAGATTAAAGCTAATACTTGATTTTCAGAATAATTATCACGTTCACAGGCTTCAAACCATCCATCTTCATCTGCCTCAATTACCCAATCACCACTCTCAAATTCTTCTTTAAACTCATCTTTTGTAGCGTCAGCAAATTCTTTTAATGCTGCTTCTGCTTTCTTAATATCATTAGTTGCAATTGGAATGCTAGGACTAAATACTTCTCCGTCGTGAGTTTCAGTAATTAATAAACAAAATACTTTCATTTTTAACGAATAAATTAAGATTAGTAAAAAAATAAGGGGATTGCGTTATAAAAACACAACCCCCTTGATATTATTATAGGGTTAAAAATTAATATTCAATCTACCCCCTTGTAGATTTAACTGTTTCTAAACAGTTACTTTAGCCCAAAAAATCTTTCAAAATAGAGCGAATGACCAGAATCGAACTGGCATCTCCAGCTTGGAAGGCTGGAGCACTAACCATTGTGCTACATTCGCAACATGAATCCTATATAGTTAACCTTCTCATCAAAACTCTTTATGTATACAGTTATTGATTTACAGATCTATTTTCGCATATTTACTTATGATCAATATAAATATGTTTATAAGATCTAGTGAGTGTATCCCCATAATTTGTGCACATTAATGGGAAATACCCGTACACTGAAGTTCGTTACCTGTGCTTACGTCTAAGCACGCAGACTTTATTGGATTCAATAAATTAGTAGCGGCGGCAGGTAACGCTCCTGCTTAACGAAGGTTATGAGCCTTCGTGGATTACTTAATCTCACCGCATATAGCCAAGATTTTGCGCAATCTGGATACCTATCTTGGGGTTCCATGACGTCACCTCTGAAGTGGATCTCTCTTCATCGCCTAAACAGTGCGCTACGTCACTATACAATATCTTGGCTTATTATTTTATTTCAATTCTTTAATACCTTTGTCTGTGAGCAATAACTCATTAAAAGCTTTATATAGACCTATATGCTTGTGCAGATATATCGTAATTTTATTATAATCAACATTGATTCTATTTAATTCGTTTAAATTGAATATGCAATGTAATATATAATTATGCTCATCATCGTTATCTATATAGCAATTTAATCCATATACATAAGAATCTTTATCTTCTGCTTTAATACATACTCTATCAAGATTAGATATGCCATTAATAAAAGGTTCTTCATAAGGATCAATTATTTTATAAAAATCTATACAATCTTTATCTTTATAAGTAACCTTACAGTTATTAAACTCACTTAAATTGTATCTATTAATAGTAGATAAATAACCAGTTTCACTTAAAAAAGCTTTCTTTAAATCTGACTTATCTGATTTATATTCTTTGTAATAGTTATTATACCAAAGAATACTTTCCCAATAAGCTTCGGAATGTATTTTGTCTTTAGTTTTACCATTATTAAGAAAATATATGTCAGGAGCTTTTACAACTATAGCGAATTGCCAAGCAGTTTTAAGATTTCTGCCTATAATAATTGAAAAGAATCCTGGGTGTTCATATCTAGGAGTATTAAATTTATCTTTCCAGCCAATATCTTGACTTTCTATTAAAATAGGAAACCATTTAGATGTTTTCCATTTAATATAATCAGCACTTACAAAATACCTAAATCCTTTGTCTGTATAGAAATATGGCTGTGTAATAAATTTGCTAGATTCACTATACCATTCTTTCTTTTGCATTCGACCAAAATAAAATTTAAACTTTGGTCGCTTAAAATACTTACGTGCTTTCCACCATGTTGCAAAAGGACATTGTAAAAACTTATAGTATTTCCCTATATGAATGGAAAGAGTCATGGTTTTTCTATTATAAGATAATATCTTGTTCATAACTTAAATTTTAATAAGTTTATTTGTCTGTGATCCCGAAGGGACTTGAACCCTTGACCCACAGATTAAAAATCTGTTGCTCTACCAACTGAGCTACGAGATCTTTATACATTTGTACTTCGGCTGGGGCTCAAACCCAGGACCTACGGATTAGAAGTCCGTTGCTCTATTCAGCTGAGCTACCGAAGCAATCATCATAACCAACCGAACTTATCATCACTTCATCGATTGTATAGTACTATGTACCTCACCAACCATTACAAACAGAAGTTAGACTAAACAAGACGTTTAACTGTTGATTATGATTGTACTCTCGGAAGGACTTGAACCTTCAACCTACTGTGTATAAGACAGACGCGCTGACCGATTGCGCCACGAGAGTATCTTAGGCATTATAACCTTTTAATTACAAGCCCTGACCATTTAAATAGTAGTATAATATTTATACTTAATATAATATTTATGTTTCAACATATAATATTCTATAAGTAAATGTTTCTCATAATTATATGGTTGATTTCCACCATCGGCGTGATTCATTAATGGGCCTAAAAGAGAATTTCCAACATAAAGACCAGCATGTCCAGGAGAATTATTCTTCTTAAAGAAGATTATAATATCTCCTGGTTTAGGTTTCTGTGTTTCTTTAAAGCCAAGCTGTTTTAAATGGCTTATAAAATAACTGCAAGATGCCCAATTAGCTTTTGGGCTATAAAAAGCAGATACAGTATTCATACAAGTCTTAGGAGATTTTCCTTTTGTACCCGTATAATCTTTTTTCCATTCTTTAGGAAAATGTATTACATACCTAAAATCATTATTAGGGCATGTAGCACTTTCTGAACGTTCTACAGCTATTTTTGCTTTATTTGAAATTTCTTTTGTAGATGGTTTCCATAATGAAAGATACTTAGTGGATGGGTTACAAGAAATAAGCGTACATAATCCTATTATTATTATAATTTTAAAATTTATTTTCATCTACCATTTCTTCTTTTCATAGCATAATATTCCTATTCCCACTATTTATTTTGAGCCTTTGTTCCAACAAATCTAATAATTTGTCCTCCACCTGGTTTACCCTTTTTTTTATCTAATTCAAGTCTCTCGTAATACCTATATAATGCTACATCATTTTCTTTATCACTAGGTCCGTATCCTGCAGCATTAGTTTGAGCTAATACTGGCCATATGCCAAGTTTTTTTGAAACTACCATTTCAGCATGATGGGGACTATTTCCTTCTTCACTTCTACCTACCTAAACAATATCACCAACTTTCCACTAATAAGGACTTCCTAAATCTTTTATAATCTAAAATCCAGTATCTTTACCAGCAAGAGTTTTATTAGCTAAATCAGAATTACTTGCATATCTAAACTAGTCCCCATAAGCGCCTGAAGCAGTATAAATACAACCAAAACCACCACCATATTTATCAATATAATGAGGATTTTCTACTACTTTTTTATAATACTTTATAGTATTCTAAATTCTTTGTTTTGCTAACGGTTCTATATCAGGATTATTCCTTAAATAATTTTCTGCTACTGATATATAAAACTTAAATTCAGTTTTAACTTTATCTTCTGACCATTTCCTTTTACCATAAAGATCTAAGTCATGCCCTTTCTATGGCCCTCCAGCTAATATAGGAAAATCAGGGGTAATAGTTTGAGAATTAACTCTGGCAGCTTTCTATCTAATTTCATCTCTTTTAAGCTCTTTGTATTCTTCTAACGATAGATTACTTAAATCTGCTTCTGTGCTAGTATTACTGGTAAGCTATTCTGTAGTCTAATTATTTTTGCCACTATTAAAAAGCCAAGATAATTTACCTTTAAAAAGATACTACGTTAGAGCTTTTCTAGTTAAAGGGCCCATGATTCCATCAACAGCTTTATATTCTGGAATATTACCAAAGGCCCCAGAATCATATAACATCTTCTATAGTTTTAATATCTCATCATCTTTTTTATTTCCACTAAAACTAGAAGAATGTTTAACTAATTTACCTTTATACATTTTTTAGAGTTATTATACTAATTAATATTATATATCTTTTTATAGTACCAGAAGCGGGACTCGAACCCGCACGGCCGCATGGCCAAGGGATTTTCTTACCACACTATGTTACCATAGCCAACTTCATTCCAAGAAACTATCTGATAGCGATTAAACTCTTTAATTCTTAGAGAACTGTTGTTGTGGTCTGGACTGTCTCTTTACCGTATTGAAATTCTCGCGAGATGTGTTGCTGAACCAACTCTCAGTACAGTGGGGTCGTACCACCAACCAACACAAATTTCAATGGTAGGTATCTGCCGTTCAGTCTCTACACGATTATAATGAATAATGTCAGGTATGGAACAATTCCTTCCCACAGAATATTCAATATATTATCTGATTCATTATTTTCGCTCGGTATTGTCCTTCACTTATTGTTTTGTGTAAAACAGCATCAGAAATCTTCCATGAGCGAAAATGCTGTTCTATTGGTTTCCCTCCTAGACCTCTACCATTTTAAGGATTTTCACCGAATTTAGCAGATTCTACTATGGGATTTCTCGCCATAGCACTCAAATTAATCTAAAAAAGACTTGTTAAGTCCCTCGTGTCTACCAATTCCACCATTCTGGCATCAAAGAAATCTACCACTATTAGGTTACATTTAGCAGATGTATAATTTAAATTGCTGTAAGATTTCTTATAGAATATTTAAAACTTAATTTATTATGACTCTAGGCATATTTTTCCATTCAATGGGTTTAGAAAAACCTGTTAAAGGTTTGTGAGTATAAGACTCTTTCCAAACACCATCATAGTAGGCTACACAAAAGCCACACAAACTTTTTACCCACACATTTTTATTATATGTGGGTAATCGATCTTTGATGTTAATAAAATTTGATTTTTCAAATTTAATCATTTGTATTTCAGTATTTATTAGTGGAGTCGGAGGGATTCGAACCCTCGTCCGCGAATGTTATAATATTAACTTTCTACATGTTTATTTAGTTCATTAAATTTCGAAAGCGACAACTGAACTAACAAGTTTGTGCTTTCTAGTTTATACTTTTATATCATTAGGAATACATAAACAACTATCCTAAATATATTCATTGTGACAGATCATTGTATGTTCAGTGAGACCAATGACAAATCTTTTGAACTAATGTCATATTACTTACGCAGCAATACGATATGAATAATAATTTTCGCCAGTTAAACGGAGGTGTTTTTTTAAAGAGTTGTTTCTCTACATGCTTATCAATACCATATACAAGCCGTCAAATCCAAATCGACCCCATATAATAAACACCTGTAACAATAAATGTTACAGGTATTTATTATAATTTTTTTTTACTTCTTATTTCCAACAGGCTTGTTTGCTTCCTCAGTGGGCTTTGCTGGAGTAGTTACATCTACATCCTCTTTACCCTCTGGCTTAGAAGGCTTCTCTACTGCAGTAGATTCAGAAACTTCAGTTGCAGTACTATCAGCTACTACAGTTGAACTCTCGCTAGAACTAGAAGAAGTTGGAGCGGGGGTTGTTTTACACGAAACAAACATAAGGCTGAATGCAGCCACCATTACAAAAACTAATTTCTTCATAATTTTAAAAAATTTAAAAAACATTAAACATTAAACATTAATATTATAATCTTAGTAAGAATTACTAAATTTTTTTTCAATATATTAACTATTACCAAACGTATCTACAAATCCTTGTCCAGTATCATATAGACTTTCAGGAGAAATTCCCTAATCATATATACCCATAATACTATTATATGTATCATAACCATCTCTACCCTTTTTATACCAGTCATAAGGTTTCTCAAGAAATGTTAAACCAGGAACATATTTAAAAGTGTCACCAAACTTAGTTATATCAGCATCATTTCCAAAATAGAGATTATATCCAGTTTGTCCTACACCATATGCAGTTCCTAAAGTTTTAAATCCTGTTCTAGCAGTAGGAGTTAAATAATAGCCAGTAGTACGTCTAAGTCCTGTATTAAGCAAATTTACAGGTTTAAATCTGTCAAGAAGACCTATAGCATTAGAAGTCCATGTTCTAGCGCTCTAAGGTATCCATTGAAGTATTCGATTTCCATAGCCTCTAGCAGTACCTAAAGCTGATCTTCCCCAATTGTAGGCTCCTCTTCCTACTGATGATACAGAAGAACTTCCAGGAATACCCTTAAGTGTTTGAATACCTCTTCTTCCTAATTGAGAAGTAATATTTGTAGAAAAATTTTGAATACCATTACTCCAAGTTCCAACTTTACCTAATGCCTAATTAACTCCTCTACCAATATTAGTTCCAGTTGGAGTACCTCTAAATCCTCCAAATCCTCCTCCTAATGCTTTAGAAATACCTCCGAAAGCAGCTATATCTCCTGCCACATTTATATCATTAGTTATATATGGATGTTCGGCAGCCCAATTTGCTGTTCCATTAGTTGTCTCAAGTAATCCATAATTACCGCTTTTTTCAGGTTCTACTGCATCATATCCAAAAAGTGTGTTTTGTAAAGCTCCTACTATACTTTGATTTTTTCTAAGAGCCCCCATAATTCCACCATAAACAGTAGCAGGAGATGAGAAATTAAACATTCCACCCAATGTGTGATTAGCTACATCTAAACTAGATGGGCCTTCTATATTTCTTGCAGCTCTCTTTTTCATTTTACTGCTCATACTATTATGCGTTGACCTGATTCCATTTGCTTCTCCTACATCAATATAACTAACTGGCGTTACACCTTTCATATCGTAATTATGATCCCTAAGATAATACTTAGAAACTTTATTTCCTAATGAACCATCTGGGTGTATAAAATAATAATATTTTGTAGGTTTACCATACCTAGATACTCCATCTACTAATTTTATTTTATACCCTCTTTTAATAGAAAAGTCATCAATACCCCTGCTTCGTCTTTCTTTTGCTTCTTCTAACTGTTGCTCTAAGGAATCTTCTTGTTGCTTTTCTAAAGCTTTATAATCATCCCAATTTCTTACTTCACTAGAATCTATTGTTCTTGACTACTTTGATTTTGACTTACTATTCTAGCTTTTTACAGGCGCTCTATAAAGATTAAAAATACTTGGACTAGTTCTTCCTAAAGTAGGTCGCCATCTAAAATTCCAGTTAAAAAGATTGTTGTTATTTAACATAATAATTTAGTGCAATGATTAATTTTTATTTATTATTTAATAATATCTCCTTTATAGAATACTTTGGATTAATTCTATTACCCAATATTAAAAAGAATGGTTAAGCTCTATGCATTTAAGCTACTCTCCGTGCGTCGTCATCGAGATTGGATTTCAACCAATATCACCATTCTTTATTTTAGAGCCTCTTATCGGATTTGAACCAATGACCTGCTCATTACAAGTGAGCTGCACTACCACTGTGCTAAAGAGGCATCATTTATTACTCTTCACTAAAAATCTTATCCCAACAGTCAGGGCAAATTCTAGAAATAAAAAAGAATTCACGATCATCTGCAGACATTTCTGGGAAGATGTCTTGGATGTTTTTTCTTCCTTGCAACCAAATAATATAATCTTCCATAGAGATTATAATACTCTTTTCGCTTTTACAACATTTGCACTGTTGTGTAATTTTTACTTCTACTGTCATAATCTAAAGTTTTAAAAGTTAATCTAGTAGTGCTAGCGGGGTATGATCCCGCAATCTCCGCCTTGAAAGAGCGACGAGTTAACCAATTACTCTATAGCACCATAAAAAAGAAGTCTACCAAAAATAAAGGTTAAAACCATCAGTTTTTTTAAGGTCATAACCAAACATACTAACTAATTATTCATGCTTAAAAATAAAATAAATTAAAAAGTTTGCTGTAAGACTTCTTGTAATATATAATTAAATCCCCATTATGCTTTAAAAATACCTATAATTCACTCGCTGCAGTAGAGTTATAACTTAGTATTATGTTTCTCTCGCCTATAATGTACACCATAGGGTCCTTGAGAAAAAGTTATAAGGCTTTTTAAGAAATGATATTACTGCGCAAACTTAAACAAGCCCAAGATGCTGGGATGGAGAATTACGATATCTCGACCTACGGCTTAACAGGCCGCCGCTCTGCCTCTGAGCTACATCCCAAAAAAAAGAATACTACCAAAAATATACATGTTATAAATAATAAAAATATTAAATATTTTGCTGTAAGTATTCTTATAATATATAAAGAAAAGCTACCTCTTTATACTCCTTTCATATGTTATAGATATATTAATAGGTTTATTTGCTGTAAGCTTTTCTATAGAAATATACTATTAATTATTTGACTCCAATAATACCAACAACCCTCTTAGAAAGAAGCGCCATAACTTCTGACAATGACTTGGCTTTATCAAATGTTACTACTTCTTCATTATCAACAGTATAAACTTTAAAACAATGATATTTTGCCTCTAAAGTAACTTCTTCTGGGTACTTATTGTCTTTACACATATTATAATTTTAATAAATAATTAGTCTGCTTCACAGCAGACTAATTATAATTAATGCACAAAAGTACATAAAATCGAATTAATAAACAATTAGTTTGTTTAATAATTCTTGGTCCATCGCACTTTCAAACAATTCTTCAGCTGTCTTAGGCACTTTCTTGTTGTATTTGCCCTTCATCAAGAAAGATATGGCAGCAGGGTCTAAGCCAGACATATAGAAGAAGTTTTCGGCATCACCGAGATCTTCAAATGTGGCTTTTGGTCTCCCACCATAGAAATCATTGGGAATATCCCAAAGAACAATCTTGAAGTTTTGTACAAACTCTTCACTAAATCCTCCATCACGGAGAATTTCAAGGAATGCATTGAAATTCGTAATGTCTTTAGAATCTCCTCTATAAGGATCATTGAATTCACCATCAGAAACACAAAGTATTCCTGTTGGAAAATCCTCTTCTGCAACGCCTTGCTTTTTGATTCTAACAAGAAGATGAGCAACACCTACAAAATTAGTGCTACCGAAAAAGTCTTCATTATCACTTGCGAATTTCTCTACTGGTGTTTTTCCTTTAAATTTGAAGAGTGTAGGCTTATTTGAGAAGTTGATGCATTGCCCTTTAAATGGACCTGTCAAAAACTCACTAAAATAGAGAGCCATTGAAGATGCCACACATCTAGATGATACATCTAAACCAGTAACATTAGCAGTCATACTGCCAGATATATCCTTAACAACAATGAATTTGCTATTAGTATCTACATCTTTCTTACCAGTCTCAAGTAAGCCTTCAAATTGACGATTAATCGTCATTATTTCGGCTTTTGACATTTGACTAGGATAATACCTTCGTACATCTTTGAATAGTTCATACACATAACCAGTGAACTTCACAGTCTTTTGGTTCTGCAACCAGTCCATATACTTGGCGGTCAAGTTATGTCTGTCAATGAACGAAGTGCCATCGCTTGGGAGTTCACACAACTCTCCATCTTTTTCTACGTGAATAGCTACTCTAGATTTAACCATCTGGCTAAGGACACGTCCTGGCAATTTATTGAAATCAATCATATTGTAATTATGATTGGAAATCAATTGCTGCCAAGTATGAGCATTTCCGCTCGCCTTAAACTTCCTATACTTATTTGCTCTCTCAGCAATAGTAGTATTAGGAAACATCTTCCAAGCAAGCCATCTTGCGATAGTATTATTTGCTTTGGAATCATCAGTGGTCAAACTTTTGTTGTTACGAATTCTTGGCATATATTTCTTAACCAAGTCTACAGTACCGTAGTTACGACATCCAATATCAATTACGGAATATACATCTTCCCAATTAACTTTACGGTTATCCCAACCATTAAGCTTGATATCGTAACGCAATATAGTGAACAAATCATCCCAAGAACCGCCTTCTATAAAGATTGGGAGATTTGCGATAAAGGTGAAAGGACAGTGCTCTGCGAGCCAAATACATCTTAAGATGAATTCGTGCTTAAGGCCTTGGCCTCTTTGAACAGTTTTGGTAGGATAAAGATTCTTCTCCTGCCTTGAAATAGTACGCAGATACAAAGTGAGTTTAAGAGTGAGCAAGGGATTAGTTTCCCATAATTTGCTCATATCCTCACTTACACTGTCGTAGGAACGAAGTTCACGATACCTGCCGATAGATGCAAAGTCATCTAGGAAAGGGTTTCCAGAAGATGAATACTTTAATGCACCATTGCCTGAAAGAGTCACTGCAGATAATTTTACTCCTTCATCGAAAAAATCTTTCTTCATTCGTTGTGATTTTTTATGAATTTACGTATTTGTTAACTGTTTCTTCAATAAACTTGTAAGGGTCGAAAGAAGAATCAATAGTACCAATAGTTAAATCAGTTTTAATGTCTTCTTTAATGTTCAAGAAATCTAAACTTGGAATTTGTAATTCCTTGTTTATAACTTCATTTAAGAGAGCTTCCTCTTCTGCCCAACTACTTACATTATAAGAATCACGGATCTCATAAAGTTCATCTCTTACTTTTTGTAATTGAGCACTCAAAGATTTTGATTTATTATACAATTCTTTAATGTGCTCATACTTTTCAGATGGGACGTAAGATTTTTTAGCCTTTTCGCACTTCTCGTTGAAGGCTGTACGCAAATCACGCACAGCCTTTTCAGCGATAGCATCAATCTGAGTTTTGTTCAGTTTCATGTCACTTTACAGTTGCAATTTTAGTAAATTCACGAGCCAAAAGAGCAGCAAGAAGTGCATCAGTGACATACTTCTGCATTTCCTCGTCATACTTGTCAAAGAGCTTGGCATAGAAATCAGCGTCTGGGTTGGGGTCGAAGGAAATGGTGATTACATCACGGATCAGTTCCTTTACTTCTTTGAGAGAATAAGTTTCTTTCATCTTTTTTTGGTTTTTTGTTTTTGTTTTTAGTTAATATTTAAAATAAATTAATCCTCAAGAGGGCGCAAGACTAATTCACACTTATTGCTGTCTTGAGTGAAGTATTTGTAAGGACCAGATACTCCCATAACAATAACAGAGGGAGCACAGTATTCATTGTTGAGAAGTTGAATAGTGTCTAGGCTAAGTTTACCGTAGTGAATCAAGGATTTATAATCTCCTTCAACTACTTCTACTTGTAATGCACCAAGAGCATGAATAACATTGTTAAACGAGTCTTCAAGATCTTTTGCAGCATTTTCACACAATTGTGGGACAAAGAACATTCCTGTAACGATCGTATCACCTGTAGGTATCATAATTTTTGATTTTAGAGTTGTGTCAATAATTATAGATATTATTTATATTATAATATATATATAATTAAAGATAATATTAATATACTATATATAATAGGCAAATAATATATACAGCATATATAATATAGTCTTCTTAAGAATGAATATAATTTGCCCATATTATCCTGTTTAAGAAATACCTAGGAGTATACAAGTGATAACTCCTAGGTATTAAAACATATTTATTAACCCGAAACCGCAACTCGCTTCCAGTTGCGCGGACCTCACAGGCTAAACCTGCTCTTGGTGTTAGATTTTACAATTTATGGCCTTCTTCTTGAGTTCTCTCAAGAAACTAACTGCAGACATCTTGGTAATATCGCTGATGAGCTTGATGTCTATGAGTTGTTGCTCATAATTGTAGCCGTCTGTTGATACATAGCCAAGTACATAGACGCCTGACTTCATGTTGTATACCTTTGCATTCATAAAGAATGACAGGTAAGTGGTTCTTTTTGTTGGTTTGAAACGTTTCATAATGATCTGATTTATTAATTAATAATCTATTTGCGTTTTACACCAAACTTATAATCACAGTCTAGGTTACTAGAAAACTAGTTATTAGAAAAGTTACCCTATCTTGTTGTCTTTTACTAATATATTATAAGAACTATGGTGCCCTCAACGTCTTGGGAAGTTATTAAGTTTTTTAATGTATTTTTACTATATGAAAGAAATTTTTTAACAAGCTTTCAGGTACTTGTTTAGTGGTCATTCCCGATCCCCACACCATAAGTTGTTCTTCTCTCTTGGACAACTCACAAACCTCAACATCAACTTCGCAGGGCATCGGTCCTATTGATGTTTGTCCTCTATTCCTTCATTCCTAAGTTTTCACCGAGCAAATCATTATTATCTCAGGAATATAGTCAGTTTAACTCACTCTGACAAACGAGTGTATTTCCTCAACACTATTGGTATGGTCTTATTTATACTTACACCATAATGCCAAGTGTTTATGCTTTCCACATTAATATGTGGATGTGTACATAACAATTACAGTAGCACCAAGATAGGGAGATGTAGATAACTTGATATCCACAATGCGATAAGTAAATGGGTCGATAGACTGGAGTACTTTTCGAAGTTCTTCGTCTAATGACTCAGTTGCACAAGTAAAACATTTTGTGTACATAGTGTTTGCATTTGTAAATTGTTAATCGTGAAAAATTTACATTTGTAAATAGGGGAGAAGTATGGAAATGCCTTTGTGGGCACGGGGTAGTGTAACTTTCCCCTATTTACATTTGTAAATAGTTTACATTTGTAAACTAAATAATTTACATTTGTAAATTATTGTTTACATTGGTAAACTGTATACCAGTTTAAAGCATACCAAGTGTATCCATCTGCGCTGTATAATAATACATACACGTCTTTGTTCGGCAATTTGTCTATATTGGATACAAAATAGACACCACCTTCGCAAAGAAGGTGATGTCCTTGTTTATATCCTTTGACCGTTCGAAGCATTATTACTTCAAATCGATGGTCAATACAGTGCCATCAGCTGGACGGTCAGGCTGACCATTAAAGCCGCGACGAATAGTGGGCACTGTTGTAGCCTTGCTGATGACCAGAGTCTTGCCAGCCAGAGTCTTCCAGATGTCCTGGTTGGTAATGCAGTCAGCGATGGCGTCAACGGCTGTGCCATTTGCATGTACCGTGACACCAGTGTCACGATTGCGCACACTCTTGGTGAGAGTACCAGCAAACAGCTGCTTCACACTCTCATTACCATTCCTGTCTGTTACATAGACAAGGCAACGAGTGATTGGGTCACCACCCTTGCTGAGTGGAGCAGAAATCCACTTCTTAGCATCTTCAGGACTAGCAGAAGGAAGCTTTGGAAGGACGATTATATCGCCTTCGTTAAAGAGGCTCTCTTCGATGTTGCGACGACGAGGTTTGTCGTCATTTTTGAAAGCATCTTCGCCGAAAGATGCTGTTCCGTTGAAACTACGTGCTTGTGCCTCAACAATAGCCTGTTGAGCGCTGAACAATGAATCGTTCATAATTTTTCTTTTTTGTTTTGTTTTGTGTTTTGTGTTTTGTGTTTATTGTGAACTTATTTTAAATGGCTTCAAACCATTAAGTAAATACATAATACATATACGTATTTTACTCAAATACATATTCTGGATTTTAAAAGAACTAAAGGGCAGAGTGCGCTTTGCCCTCTGGCAAAGCACAAATTATTAATAATTTCACGGGGACAAGCCCAGTGCGCGCTACTGGACTTGTGACGCGTCTTCCCCCGTGCACGGTTTTGGTTTACCGAGAACCTTCGGTTTAAGGTTCACCGAAAACCCGTCGCTCGCCATATCCCGAAGCCAATGTGGGAGGGATTTCTAGGTGCGACTGTAACGAATGCAATACGCTTTGATTGCGATTTCGTTCAATCTAATACTCTGGAATTTAAAAGAACTAAAAAAGACCAAACCCCAAAAGGGGCTAAAAGCCCCTGGGGTTTGAGGTTGCAATTAGACCTCCTCGAAGGTCAAGACTTGCGCCTCCTTATCGAAGCGAGCGCCAGTCTGGTAATTGCGACCGATGCTGGGAACTTCCTCGACAGCAACGACCTTTAGTGTCTTGCCAAAGAGGAATTTCCAGCAGTCCTGCTGGTTTGCAAACCCTGCGCTATGCGCACGGAAGGACGAACCGTCCTTCAGTTTGCAATCAGCAAGGACTTGCGCCTTGGTCTCGCGGTTGCGGACGGACTTTAGCAAAGTCCCGATGAAGACCTGAACAAAGCGGACTTGTCCGTTTTTGTCAGTAACTTCAGCGAGCAAGCGCAAGACGGGGTCGCCACCTTTCGACAGCGGAGTAGCAAGCCACTGCTTGCTATTCTCGTCTGTCGGAATGGTGAACGTGTCTCCTTTGTTGAGCAGAACTTCTGCGATGTTACGAGGAACACGTGCATTTGCGGCAAGTGCGAATGCATCTTTGCCGTCAAAGAATTGGGTACTGCGGCCGTCAGTGGCCAATTGCTGTGCGCGGAGTCTTTCAGACTCCAGAGCAGAGCTAAACAATGAATCATTCATGATGAATTGTTTTAAAGGGTTAATAAATGAAATGATTTAACCCATACTTTGGGGTTTAAAAGAACTAAAATAGAAGAAAACCGCATAAGCGGTTTTAAAAGGTTTAGCGAAGCCACCAATCCTTGTAGGATTCGGTAACCTGCGCTTCGACCTGATGGAAGCGGTCATCACCAGTGGTGAGCATCGCTTCAGGTCCGCCTAAAGCGAAAATTACTCTTGAAGCAATTTGAGCGTCACGCTGGCGCTTGTAAAGCACCTCGTACTGTTCTTTGGTTCCAAAGACACCAAAGAACTCAGTGTTGCGAGAGCAATCGGCTGATGGGTTCAAGTAGATGCCTGGATAGGCTCCTTGAAGCACTTCAGTTACGAATTGCGACATATTCTCGATGGGATATGCAGTAACAAGATGCATCCCATTAGAATAGTTGTTGGTGCCGAAGTCGCAAAATTCGACACCATTGATTTTAAATTTTTCCATTGTAAATAAAAATTTAAAATGGGCGGGACTTACTATGCGTGCCCGCCCTAAACGCTTGCGTTATTCGTCGATTGGTTCTACTTCGACACCTATGATAATGGGGCTAGTGTAGAGACAATCTTTATGTGGAAACTCTTTATTTATGAATTCATAGGCTTGCTTTTTTGTAAAGAAAACCCTAGGAATTGTAAATAAAGGTTGCACATTTACAATGCGTTCGTGAGCAACTTTATAATAAAGTGCCTTTGGGAACGCTTGTATCATATAAACCTTCATACTGGGTTAATGTTTGAAGGGTTATAAACTTGGGGGAGACCTTTAGCCTGCTCCCCCTTCAGGCGGTTGCGATGATTAGCCTTGGCGAAGAATCGACAACTGCTCGTCATCGTGCTGGCGGACGTAAGACTTGGCTTCGTCTGCAGAGAGTCCGCTTGCTACCACGCAAAGCGACTCGTTAACGATGTAAAACATAAAATATTAATTTTATGTTCATACTTTTGATTTTAAAAGAACTAAAAAAGAGAGAAAGGAGGGAAATTCCCTAAACGGGAACCTCCTCAATAAATTTCTTCAATGTCAATAACACTGGGGTCCTCATCGAACTCTTCTGCAATGCAGTCGTCGATGGTACTGTTAAGAAATTGAGGTAGGCACACTACTGTTGCTACCCTTACGCTACCATTCTCGAATGTGAAGGTAACTCTATAAACTTTCTCTTCCATGATATAAAAACTTTTAAAATGAATAATTTTCAGAACAAATTATTAATTTTAAAGAACTAAAAAGGAGCCTGGGGCGCACAATAAAAAAGAATGCTTATGCCCCCTCCCCAGGGGGTGGCTTTGCGATTTTGAAATTCATTTTCCATCGCAAGAGGGGGAGGGGTCTCTCCCCCTACACTACTCCCCCTCCCCCAACTCATATATTTTTTATTTTCCACAATTTTTAATATCTTTGTAAAAAATTTAACTATAAATAAAAAATTATTATGAAAAAACCAAAAGTTTAGTTAAGTGAAACTCCCATTAATGAGGCAGCTTTACAATATATAAATAATCCATTTACTATAAATGGTATCACTTATGCTACAATCCCTAGTATATTCACTAAAGATAAAGTAGCTAATCCTAGAACTAAAGAGGATACTAATACTCCTAATGTATATGTTAAACAAGGAACAGATGGCAAATGGTATCAAACTAGAATGGATAAGGATGCTAATAATATAAATTATTATTTGGATAATAAGGCTCTTATTGATCGTAGTAATGAAATTATTGATAACCAATGGGAACAAGGAGATGGGCATAAAATTGCAGTAAATTAGGCAGATGCTAGAGCAAGACAACAATGGTTTAGTAATGAAGATGCTACTAAATTTTTACTTACAACAGCTGGGTTAGGTGCTTTAGGTGGAGGACTTATAAGTGCTCCTTTAGCTACTACATTAGGTCTTGCAGGAAGTTATGTAGGAGGAAAAGCTGTAGATAAAGGAATGCAACTCGGCACTGGTAAAACTTGGGCACAATGGATGAATGATAAAACAGGTCTACCTGAATGGTTTAGCGAATTTACTAATCCTGGAACTATTGCTGGAGGAGGAATTGGAGGAAGAAAAGGATTTAAATGGGATAAAAGTGTTCAAAATAACTTAAATTATTCTCTTGCGAGGAGAAAATGGTATGCTCCTATAGAATATGCTATAGCACATAATCCTATAGGAAGACGAGGTATTTAGATGGCAATGAATACTACTGACTTTAGTGATCCTAAAATGATGTTAGACCTATATTTTGCACGCTTGCCTAGAGAACTAGCATAGAAAGAAGTTAGAAAAAGAGCAGCAGCTCAACTTAATTATCTGCTATTTGGTAAAGTTCCTAAAAAAATCCCAAGTACTTACAAGAATCTTCCTACAGAAGGAAGAACTGGTTATTACGATAGTTTTGATTACCATGGCCAAGGAGCTACTGGACTTAGAGGTAATACTCCAGAACGTTTAAGAGGAGAGCAAATTTTTAAATCTCCTAAAAGACAATTACTTTTTAATACAGGATTAGACGAACGATACTTTACAAAAGTAAATGATGGAGATTATAGTACTTGGGAACCGTATTTACTAGACCACCCTGAATATAGGAATGATATATATATTACTAATCAAGTAGGACCAACAAAAATTCCTCAAGATAAAGTTATATCATTAGGTCGTCCTAAAACCGCAAAAAAAGTAGAAGGTGATTTATTTTTAGTTGAAGAAGGTTAGCCTTGGGATAAATTAAGTTATAATGCTGCTGGGCATAGACTTGAACGAGGGATATTACCTAATGGACGCATTGTTTAGAGAAGTTCTGATTTATATAAATTTAATCCAACTGATTACTTTGCAAGGGAGTGGGCTGATAAAACTAAACTAAATGATTTTGGATTACACATTGTAGATGAAGCTACAAAAAACAATGTATTTATGGTTAGAACTCCTTGGCATCCTATAGAAGAAGCTCATTTTTATGATGCATTTTATAAACAATAAAAACTATTAACTAATATTAAAAAGAATTACTATGAAGCTGTTAAAAAGAATAAATTACTACAAAGAAGGAAAAAAAGTTGGAGAAAAAAGAGACGGCAATATATTTTCTAAAATTAAAACAAGCATTGCAGATATACGTAAACAGATTGATGCCAAAATGGCTGATGATCAACTGAAAAAATTAGATCCATATCTTAATAAGATGTTTACTCCTGAAATAAAAAAGAGAGTAATACAATATTTAAATAAAGAATAGACTAAAAAAGAAAAAGAAACAGGAAAATATATACCGCCTTATACTATGCTTACAAGATTAGTAAACTTGTATAAGTAGGCAGGTTAGCCTATTATATATAACCCTAGAAACTTACCTATTAATGCAGGAATATATCACTATACAAAGGAGCCACAAAATCCAGAAGAAAATTATTATAGGTCTTTTCATTTACCTATTGGAGATGTTGTAGGTATATAGAAATTAGGGCCCTTATATAAAGATTTTATTAGGGTGGACTCTAAGTGGATGGATGAAGACGGAGCACAAGAGTATTTAGATAATGTTATATCAGAATTAACACATTCTGTTATAAATCACAATAAAACTAAGACTTTTGAGTATGGTATAAATGGATATGACTATCTTAAATCAACACCAGATTACAATAAAGCATATATTACTAAAGGTAACTTTGAGAATACAACTCATGGCGGAAATAATGCCACTAAAAGAAAAGATAAATATCATGCTTTCTAGCCTTATCTTGAAGATTATTTATATTTGAATGATAATTACAATAGTAAAAATGCTTATAATGAATTAAATTTAAATACTATTGTAAATAATCCTAAAGTTCGAGCAAATAAAGAAAATATAGAATATATGCCTAATGGTTTTGGATTTCTTGGAGATATAGTAAAGGGGGTTGGATAGGATGCTGTATCTGCAGTATATAATAGAGGAGCTGATGCTATACAATATATAGTTCCAAACTCTTTTACAGATAGAGAGCAGGAAATCTTTAGAAAAAATTTTGTAAGAGAACCTTATAGAGTTATTACTAATCCTATATATAAATGGAGGAATTATATATTGCCAACAGCAGAAGCTATTGCTGATGCTTTTAGCTTTAATAGAAGAGGAATTTATTAGTATCAAGATCCAACCAAACAACCAGCAGACAATACTTACGTAGCTTTACCTAATAAGTAGTTATGGCTTAAATAAAAATTAACTATGACACTAATACCAAAATATCAATAGGGGAAAATGATTAATTATTTAGACCCTTCCAGATCTCAATAGACTGAATAGGCAATAAAACAATAGCAAGAAAATGATGACCCCCTAAAGTATTTAAATTTTATGTCCCCAACATCCTTAATAGGGGCTACAATTAAAAAACTTGCTGGTGATACAAAAAGTTTTACTGATTTAGTTACAGAAGGAAGCGGTATATTTACAGAAGATTTTCATAAAGAGCATCCCTATGTATCGATGGCCACAAATATGATATTGGACAGCATTATTCCTGCTGCAAGATTAGGAGTCAAATCTCCTTCTCTAATTCTCAAAGCGCTACCAAAAGATATGAGAAGTAGGGCTTTATTTGTAGGTTCGGCAGCAACTGGTGGTAGTCCAACATTAGGAAAACAAAATGCCCTAAAATATTTCTTAAAGGGTATAGACATACACGGCAATAAAGTTAATAGATCTGATGTTTTCAGATATATATATAACGGAAAAGGAAAAGAGAACTTAGGAGCTATTTACACTGGAGGGACAAGACCTGTTGTTGCTGATTATAAAGGAATGTCATAGGCAGCAAGATATTCAGAAGTTCCTGATAAATTGCCTTCTATATATCAAGTTAATTTAGGAGTAGTTGATGAGTCTTTTGATGGTCAAAAATTATTTCAATAGCTTAGAGAAGCAAATGAAATTAATGCAGGAATTCTTCCAGTTCCTGTTAAAATAGAAGGTGGCTTAATAGTAGGGTCTAGAGAAATCATAGGCAACCGTGCGGTACAAGAAGCCATTGATGCAAGAAAAGTCGTAGGACATAGAATTACTCCAGTAGTTGTATCTGATGAAGTAAACGGAGATAAAGCCCTAAGACTTTTAAATAGTGGAAAAGACCCAGTATATAAAATGTCTATAAAACAAAGAAAGATAAGGGGAGAAAGACAGACAATGACTGACCTAGAAGGTAATCCTATCCCTGGAGAAAAAGGTAATTATACATTTAATACTGGAGGAATAAATGTATTTTTTTATAAAAAGGATGGCAAGCTAAGAAGAGTAGAGATTGATGTATATGACCATGCCAGAACTGGTAATAGCACTAAGTATGGAACTGACGCATCTAATTTAAGTTTCATGAAGAAATATTTTTCTCCTTCCCAAGAATTAAATAATATATTAAGTAAAGCCGAGGACACTTCATCATTAATTGTCAGGTATAATAGTACAATGTCATCTGCCGACTTCAGGCACGCTATGGTTAATAACTTTAAGATTAATCCTACAACTAAACAATTAGTAATCGATGAGAAAGGAATAGATGAATTAATAAAAGTTGTAGGAAATTCTGAAACTGGAAAAAGTATTGAAATAGCATTAAGGAATAGTTCTGATAATATTATTAATTTCTACACAAAGTAGGTAAGAGACATGGCTAAAGAGGTAGGCCTAAAATTAGACGCTACTACAACAGAAAAACTAGCAACACAGTTGATGGAAAGGGTAGAAAGAACAGGTACTAAAGTAGGAAGACAATCTGAAATATATCAAAGAGATGCTAATAAGAAACTAAACAGTGTTCTTCAAAAATTATATTATAATGATCATTATGGATATGAATTTATTCCTAATGCCTAGGAGTCAAAGTTTATGGAAGAATATGCAGATGTCATTGCTAATTTTAGAAGATACAATAATTCTAGAGCAACATTTGCATTCTCTGATGATCCTAATGCTTGGCTTGAAGTGCTAAATGCTAACACTGCAGTAAGGAATCCTAGAGTACAAAGAGATTTGCTCACGAATGTAAGGTCTCATAATGTTAATGCTTAGCTGAGAAAGAGAGCAGAGAATACAATATTATTTGTTAATAGATATTAGAATCCTGCAACACGTATGGGAACGACAGATACTTTCTTTGAAGGTATTGACATTACTCCTGAGAAAATCCAAGAATTACATAGATTACTACACATATAAAAATAATCCCTGTTAACTTTAATTAACAGGGATTATTTTTTACATACTATTTATTGTATTAACTTTGTCATGTAATAATTAACAAACAACTATGTAGTATAGAAAAATAATAGAAAAATTTAAACGCAAATATCAAGATTTAATTCAAGAATTTGCAGAAGACTTAATGTCTTAGATATCTGATGAAGAATTATTATAGATTTATGAAACTTACCCAGAGATATTTTCAGTCCTTTCACAAGGAGAATTAAATATTGAATTAATTCACGGCGCAATACAAGCCTTTTTAGATTTTTTACAGTTTAAAGAGGACTTGGAAAATAAATTAAGCCAACTGGAAGTCACAGAACTTAAAGCTTTAGCAGCAGATGCTGTACAATCTAATGATATTCGTACTATACGAGCTTTAATGGACTTTCATAGTGCTGTGGGTTAAAATGTTCTGCCCTATAGTATAAAGGTTATTACGATGGACTCTTAAGAAATGGTAAATAAAATTGATGCTTTAACAGATTCTGAATTTATAGAATTAATTAATTCTAGCTGTAATACAGCAGAAGTATTAAAAAAATTAGATTATACAATCGAAGGTAATTCTTGGGCTTATAATATAATAGCAGATAGAATGGAGGAACTAGATCTCTGTTTTCTTAAAAAGGAAGATAGCTCTTCCAAATATAAAGAAAAGTTACCTTTATCTGATATACTTACAGTAAACTCAGGATATAATCGCACTAAATTAAGAAGTAGATTAATCACTGAAGGTTTAAAAGAGAATAAGTGTGAAATATGTGGAATTTCAGAGTGGAATGGTAAACCTATAAGTTTACAATTACATCATTTGAATGGTATTCATAATGATAATAGAATAGAAAATTTACAACTGCTTTGTCCAAATTGTCATTCTCAAACAGAAAATTTTGGAACTAAAGGCAAGGGAAGAGTATTAAGAAAGAAAATTAATCAATTGCCAAAGGATAAAATAGAACTTATCCTTAATACTGTGGAAGAGAAAGGTATAGTACAAGCCAGAAAAATATTATCTTTTAGAAATTCTGTTATAAATGCTGTAGTTAAAAATAATTCTCAAGTAATTATAATGACTACTCCAGATAATACTGAAATGACTTTTCGTACTACTTATGAAGCAGCTAAGTATTTGATTTCTAATTCTATTGGAAAGAGTATAGAATCCGTAAGAGTAAGTATAAGCAAATGTATAAATAATAAACAGAAAAGCATCAAAGGATATACATTTAAAAGGAGCACAGTAAAATAATACATAAGTTACTGTTGAAAAATTGAATCTAATTGACTTGGAAGCTATTTATAAGTGACAAGGCGCAAGCAAGGAAACTGTGCAGCGTGAACGACTTAACGATTCAACTCCACGAGGGTGGAGATGCGAAAGTCTAGCCATCTTTATTAAGATGATAGCCGAAATCCAAAGATCTTGGTTCGATTCCAAGTGGGGCGGCCATTGACAACATTTTAATTACAATATATATGATACCAGAGAAACCAGGAATTTATACACTAAATGGTGTATATAACAAAACAGACAATTTGGCTAAAAAGGCTAAAAAGTTTGCTGGAAAAGATTTTAAAGTTATAGAAGTATTAGATACATATCTACCAAAAGATTTGTCCTATGCTCTTAATAAATATGTTAGTAATATTAAGAAAGAAGAATCTGATACAATTAAATTACATCATTATGTAAATACAGTAAATAATTATACTTGTACTTCTATAAATGAAACTTTGGACCCAAAATTATTTAATCCAAAAGAATGGAAGAAGATAGATTAACTAAAGAACAAGTGTTTAATAATCTCGCAGAGTATTGTAATAAATCGTTAATGTTTTGTAATGATTTATATAATTATGCTAAACGCTTTAATCTTTTAGATACACAATTATTTATACAATGGCAAGATGCTTTAAATGAGATTTCTGTAAGATATGATACCAGAGATTCGGCAAGCTAGAATAATGCTGAGTAATTTAGAGCAACAGTTAGAAGATTTAATTACTAATACTCAAAAGATTCAAATGGAAAATGTAGATTTAAAGAATCGTATTATGATACTAAATAATGAGATACAAGAATTAAAAAATAAAAATGCTAATGACAATGATAGACACAATAAAGACACTAAAGAATCTGAACAAGAAATTTCCAAGATTTCAACTTAACACATTATTTGAGATTTTAGATTGTATAGAAGAAAAAGAAGAAAATACAATTACTACTACTTGGTATCCACCTATAGTTACTACACCAACAGTTACTCCTTCAACAATAACATGTACAGATACAATAACATGTACAGATACTGATATTTCTTCTAAATGTAAATCTGAATATACAAGTGCTAGTACATGTGATAATCAAATGTTATTTGAACCAAAGAAACATCATATAAAAGATAAGACTTCAAAGAATGTAAAAATTCTTACAGAAGAAGCTCCAGTAGAAGACGATGAAATGGATACTGAAGTCCTTTATAAGGAAACAATAGATTTACTCCAAGATTATTTAAATAAATTAGAATACTAAAAAACTTTTAAAATGATATAATCTTATGGAAGATTACGAAAAGAGAATGCTCGATGAATATAATGATCTTGTAGAGAAAATTGATAAATTATATGTATTTACTAAAAGTAATAAGTTTAAAGAATTAGAAAAAGATGAAAAATATGATCTGTCTATCCAATATATCGCAATGAAAGATTATGAAGATCATCTCTTAAAGAGATTGAAGCGTAGAGGTTTGATGGATGACTAAAAAGAAAATCCCAGACATTTATATGTCTGGGATTTTTTTATTTTTTAGAAGTAGTTATATTCTAAAAAAACTATTTACCTTTCTATATTCCATTATTAATTAACTATATAGGATTGTGATCTGAATTATAATTTCTATCAGGTCTCAAAGATGTAATATAAACATTAGAATGACTTTTTATCATATCATCAATGGGACAAGTAACAATTTTTGATGTATTTCCACCTTTAGCATTAGTCAAATATATTTTCCCATCTTTAACATGATGCACAATTCCTATATGATTACCTACCTTACTACCAAAGAATACAACATCTCCTGGTAATACAGTCTATTCATTTATAACAGGCTTCATTAATTTACCTTTCTGTTTTAAAATTAAATTATGCCCACTTCTCTATACTAGTTCATTATATTCATTAGTAGCACCTTCACCCAGAGATATTCCAAGATAATCTTTAGCAAACCAAGCGACAAAACCAGAACAATCTAATCCAGAATATTTTCTTTCTGGATGTTCTCCCCCTACATCTACAGTTTTCCCTGCTTTATAAGATTTTTCTTTTCCACCAAAGTTATAGGGAATTTCTAAAAATTTATCTAATTCTGAGCCAATAGTATTACGCCAGTTTCCTCCTGTATTAGCCTGTACCTGTGGATTGTTCCAATACCCTGGATTTTTTCCATTAGAATATACAATATTTGCATTACTATTTCCCCCAGACGCTCCTCTTGCAGACGGATTTCTTTTATAGTATTTCCCTGCTTTTTTCATTTCTGCAATCTATGATTTGTATAATTTGAGAGGATCATTAGTAAGATACTACTGTTGAGTAGGGTCTTCTTCCCAATACTAATCTTCCTAAAAAAGATTATTTCCTAATCTATACTTCTTTATAAGTTTCATCTTCTCCCTCCTTTATTATTAGATGTAATAGGAGGCTTGTTACCATGCCTAGGCATACTAGGAGAAGGAGTAGGCCTCGCAGACGGCCTCGAGGGTCTAGGATTGTAATAATACAATCTTCTAGGATAATATCCTCTATAATAATAGTGGTAATTATAGTAGTAAGGAACTGACTAATAATAATAAGGGTGTGTTTCAACTATATAATCGTCACTGCAACTTATCATCCCTATTAATACTACTAATAATAATAATAATTTTTTCATTTTATAAAATTTTAAAAATGGTAGTTCTAAAGAACTA
>Ga0247611_10003109_pt1 | contig 25196 bp, 17 predicted proteins | sample 177DNAGHGhighgp2_FD_192422 | JGI IMG/M metagenome (GOLD analysis project Ga0247611, IMG submission 192422) | Sheep rumen microbial communities from Palmerston North, Manawatu-Wanganui, New Zealand - 1770 DNA GHGhigh gp2 | ecosystem: Host-associated > Mammals > Digestive system > Stomach > Rumen... | reverse complement strand
CATTTTCTCTTATGGTAATGTCCCTCAGATAGTTACAACAGCGCTGACACCTTACATAATCCTGTTTATATGGCTGTTTGTTTTCAGACGTAAGAAGCCGGCTGCGGTGGGACTTGTTATATTTATGGCCCTGTGTACGATTACCCATCTAATGATCACTGCGATTATCGGTATATCGGCATTTCTGTTCCTGCTGATTGATTATCTTATGTATAAGCGTGATTTCCTGCTCAAGCTTATTTCATTGTGCTATATGGTATCAGGGATCCTTCTTGCGGGAATATGGTTTATCCCGGCATTGTCCGGCGGAATGATATCATCATCAGAGCTCGGCTCAACTTCCGCGGTTCTTCTAATCAATAATCTTGGTATAACGCTTAACCCCATTAACAGGATTACAGGTGACCCTGGAGATTACTATTTTGGTTTGAGTTTTGTAATCCTGGCAATATTCGGAATCATCAGTTCGAACAAGCCGAACAAAGCCGGGTTTGTAAATATACTGATTGTTTTGCTGCTGACAACGCCGTCTGCTCATGAACTGATATCCAAACTTCCGTTCAGTGACCTGTTCTGGATGGAAAGATTTACACCTATGGCATATGGATTCTTTATTCTGTCTTTCATGGAATGGACTTCAATCAAATCTAAATATGCAGCCGGATTCATCGGATTGTCCGCATTGGATGCTTTGCCGTTTGTATGTATTTCGCTTATATCATTCGGCTTGTTCGATACCACGATTTCTGATATGGATATGCTTGTGGCGCTTACTGAGAACCGTGCGTGTGTACTTGATGCAAGTCTTATCGGTCCATATCCTTCTTACATTATTCCTGCATCAGGAAAGAAATTCACATACGGCTGGGCGTGGCAGGGTGCATCAACAGCTGATAATATAATGCTTCTCAATGAAGCTCTGATAAATCAGAGATATGATTACGTGTTTGACAGGTGTCTTGAACTTGGTGATGATGCGTTGATCATTAAAAAGGACCTTGTTCCCAAATACAGCCGTGATGCGCTGCATGAATCAGCCGCAAGATCCGGATATGCATTTGTATATGAGTCTGAGAACGGTTTATTCTATAAACTTGATGACAAAGAGATTGGTGAATTCGGTACAGTTACCCGATACAAGGGAATATCGATCGGAAAATACGCTGCTTCAATGACAACCAGATATCCTTCGTTTATTCTCGGGGACAGTAATTTTATTGATGATTATTCTCTTGATGAGCTCTGCAGATATCATACAGTCTTCCTTACGGGATTCGAGTACCATATCAGATCAGATGCCGAGGAACTCATAAGAGCGGCTGAAGAGAGGGGTGTCAGATTTGTCATCGATGCCGCGCACATGCCTGTTGATGCAGTTTCAAATGAAGAAACATTTATGGGTGTTACAGCTGCTGTAATCAGATTTAATAACAGATATCCAACGTTGAATTACAGGGGAAGAAGGTTAAGCCCAAGAGACTTCAGCAGTGAGAATACTGAATTCGGAACAAGATATATCATAGGTGCTGACAAAAATACGGGTTCTTTTACAGTCGGAACAAAACAGCTTAGTTTCGTCGGTTATAACGATGACTGTCCCAATGTTATATTCCTTGGAATTAATATTGTCTATGAATCGCTCGATATGAATGATGACGTGCTTTATAGCATCACCGATGAACTGTTTGATCTGTCACGCTATGATCTTCCTGACAGGCAGATAGTGCCGATTCATTCAGAATATTCAATGAATAAGATAACGATCGAATCTCCGGCTGATAATGTTGCGACAGCTTATGCATGGACGGACAGTTTTGAATCAGACAACGGCGGAACTATCAGAAAAGTTTTCAATATCCTTAATGTTGATGAAGGGAAGACTGTTGTAAGAGTGAACTACCCCATGCTTGGTAAAGCGGCAGGAGTTTCATTTGCAGGAGTTGTTTTTCTCGCTGCTCTCATATTTATAGACCGAAAGATTTCTGCAACGTATCAGAAATGATACAAATTGATTACAAAGCCCTGAATTACTAAAATTTGCCTAAATTTGAAAGAGGAAAACTATATAATGTAATCAACAAAGTATGCAATGGAAGGAGGGGACAGATATGCAAATAGATCTTCCGGTATCACGTAATGTCGGTATGAGAATATTGTCATTTGTTACAGGCTGTGCTATTACGGTCTCCGGTTTCTGTGTTTCCAATCTAGGTGCTGCAGAGCAAATATCTCTTCAGGCACCGCAGCTTGATGCATCTGTTCCTACTATGGATTATGAGGATGATTCGATCCTCGCTAATAAAACTTTGCCTGAACCCGGCATTAATCTTGATGATTATACATTTCTTCTTTCGGGAGAACCTGAGAGCGCTTTTGATTTCGACGGTTCATATTACTATGTAAACGGAAGCGATGTAAGGCTCCGCAGTATTCCTGATATCAACAGTGAATCTTTATCGGTTCTTCCTGATGAATCAAGAGTCCTCCGCGTGTCTTCTTCCGGTAACTGGGCACTTGTAAGAACTTCTGACGGTGAAGAGGGGTATTGTTTATCGTCTCTTCTGATCGATGTGGCATCAGCAACACCGACTCCGACACCTTCTCCTACGCCGACTCCTTCGCCGGCACCTACTAACACGCCCAAGCCGACTAATACACCTGCTCCTTCCAGTTCGAGCTCAAGTACATCCAGCTCTGTAAGTGAGACAGCGTATTCCGCTACCGTATATACAACAACTACTCTTAATGCGAGAAGCGGCCCGGGCACAGGATATAATTCACTGCGCAAGTTGCCTACAGGTACGGCTGTAACTGTTGTTGCACAGACGAGCAATGGCTGGTATAAGTCAAGTGACGGATTCTACATCAGCAGTTCCTATACGACTACAACTGCTCCGAGCTCATCTTCTTCATCGTCTTCGAGTTCCAGTGATTCTTCCTCGTCTTCTTCGAGTGCAACACATGATACATCAGCACCTTTTGCAGATTATGTAAAGTCTTTCCTCGGAATACCTTACAGATATGCTGCAAGTTCAGCTACGGCTGCTGACTGCTCAGGACTTGTTAAGTATGTATTCTCAACATATTATGGTATCTATCTGCCTCATGGAGCAAATTCGATGCTCAGTTATGGTACGGAAGTATCGCCTTCAGAAGTTCAGTGCGGCGACCTTATCTTCTTTGACTATAACCATGACGGAAGAGTTGATCATGTTGGAATCTATATCGGCAACAATACAGTAGTTCATGCTTCCGAATCCAAGGGCAAGACTATACAGACTGCATATTCTTCAATGACATATGCAGTGCATTGTGCAAGAAGAGTACTTTAAGACAGTTTCCTTATTGTATCCGCCAGAAGATCAATGTTGATATCGAAGTCTGATACTGCTATGTGTTCATTTGCCTGATGACACTGGTCTTCAAGCCAGGGAATCTGTACGCCGAAAGCAATCGTATCTGGAAGATATCTTGCATATGTTCCTCCGCCGATAGCAAGAGGAGAGACAAACTGTTCTTTGTATTCGGGTTTATATCCGGAATAGTCTGATATGTGATTCCTCCATATATCAGTCAGTATCTGAATCTCTTTTGTATCCTTGTCTTTGTAGATAGGAGCTTTGTGTTCAGAGATTTTTACAGAAAGACCGTAAGGTGATGCTTCTGATGCAATATATCTGACTATATCATTGTGGTTTGCTGTTACCGGATATCTGATATCGATCATTAATGTTTCCTGTTCTTCATCTATCCTTAACACAGACGGATTTGCCGTAATCATTCCGGAATCGTCATTGATCATGCATCCAGTATAGTCTGAGTATTCGCGCCCCAGTATCTTTTCTCTTATGAATCTAAGCAGGGGAGATTGATCCGTATCTGATTCTGATGCGTTCTCGATGCCTTTGAATATAGCGTTTATACCTAATTCCGGTCTTGCGGCATGTGCCGACAGCCCTTGGGTAACAGTTGTTATTCCATTGCATGTTAATGTGAACTCTTCGGGCACCATATTTACCGCATTTCCTGCTGAAGCTGTGATTTTACCGACTGAAGATCCGCTTATCCTGATCTGCAGGATGCCTTTCTCGGCATAGATAACAGGAAATTCTGCGTCAGGAGTGATTGAAAAATCAGGAATCTCACCTTTGGCAGCATATGTTGCGACGCAGTCACACGTTCTTTCCTCATCGCTGCCGAGTATAAGCCTGATTCTTGCATCGGGAATAAAACCTTCTTCCTTAAGTCTCTTCATTGCAAAATAAGAGGCACACGCAGGTCCTTTATCATCGATGATTCCACGGCCATAGTAGCATCCGTCTTTAATGGTCAGTTCGAAAGGATCACTTTCCCAGCCTTTGCCTGCGGGGACAACATCAAGGTGACAGACGATGCCGATCATCTTTTCGCCTTTGCCGAATTGGACATATCCGACTTTATCATCGATTATGCCGGTGTCAAATCCCTGGGAAACAGCTTCGGAAAGGAAAAAATCCAGAGCTCTTTTGGATTCTTTTCCATATGGACACCCGGGTTCCGGGTCTGATCCGACGCTGGGAATGGCGATAAGTTGCTTAAGAAAAGTAAATTCATATTCATTAAGTGACATAGTAATACCTCATTTCAGTTCAATTACAGTTAATTATAACTTTTTGTTGTGAATAATGTATAATTGTTAGCAGACGGGAGGTTCCTCAATGCGTAGATTAATCAGTATTTTGCTTGTTATAGTTGCAGGATTTGTTTTATTCGGCTGTTCATCATCTCAGCCCGAACCTACACAGTCTGAGCATGTTTTTGCTAAGATTGTCATTGCAGACTATGGGGAAATGACTGTTGAGCTTTATCCTGAGAAGGCTCCCATTACGGTTGCCAACTTCGTGGATCTCGTCAATCAGGGGTATTATGACGGCATTCCGATCCATAGAGTCTATCCCGGCTTTGTTATTCAGGGAGGAGCGGGATCCATTGCAGGCAAAGGTGAAGTTCCGACTATCAAGGGGGAGTTTTCAGCTAACGGTGTTGCAAATGACCTTCACCATACGAGAGGAGCCATTTCCATGGCAAGAGTAGGCGGTCAGAATGACAGTGCAAGCTCTCAGTTCTTCATATGTGTTGATGACTGCAGATTGTCTCTTGATACGCAGTATGCATGTTTTGGCTATGTCACAGAAGGTATGGAGACTGCTGATAAGATCTGTGAGAAGGTTACAAATATTGATAGCAACGGATTCGTTCAGGATATTAATCAGATGCCAGTGATCGAATCCATTCGGATAATCCAGAATACGGAGGGATAAGGAATGGAATTAAAAGGCTTGTATTGTCCGTCTTGTGCGTATGCGATATCACAGTCTGATATTGCTTACGGTAATTGCCCTTGCTGCGGTACAGATATAACCGCGATCGGCGGTGAGAATCTCAGAACAGAACGCAATGGTGACGGTACTGTAGACATCAAGGAAGATAACGGAAAGGTAATCGGCAGTGCCGTATTGCCGAGAGGCGCAACATCAAAGGTATCTTATATCTTTGATAATTCGGATAAAGTAACTCCCAAGAGACTTCGTATCGATTTGGCATGCCCCGGCAACAGAAATATGTTTTACGAGAGCGGAACAGTGTACTGTCAGGTAAAGTCAGGGCTTTATAATGATGCCAAAGGTGAGCTTGCGTCAGATCTTCGCGCTAAGAGACGTAATTTCATGGAAGTATCACAGTTCCTCGACAAGATGGCAGATCAGATAACAGGCGCTGCCGGAAGAATTGGTGTTGAGAGGACATCTGATTTCCCGATCGATGATATGGATGCTCTCCGTAATGTGTTCCTGAATGCTTCGGTTCTTGATCTGAACAAGGCTATGAATGAGAATCACGGCACAAGGTTCAAGCTTGATGACTTTTTCTGTGACGGTTTGGTCAAGATTTATTCTTACAGCTACGGCGGTACATATAAGTATCTCACTCTGGGCACTATCATTAAAGGTGATGAGATATCAATGTCTTTGTCTACTGCAGCAAATCTTGCTGATTCGCTGGAGACTGCAAGGGATGTTACCGGCAAGATAACCCAGATAACAAATGCCTCACACGGTTTTGTGGGCGGAGTTGCAAGAACCGGCGCGAGAATGCTCGGTCTTGGTGCTGTATGTGCGGTTCCCGGAGCTATAAGCAGCGTAAACAGATTTATCAATAACAGCGGCATCATCAATATGCTCAATGAAGTCAAGGAGAATGAGAAGACTGATGACGATACTTCAGTACTCACTCCTGATGCAGCTGACGGAAGCAACGAAGGATTCGGTGCTCACAGGAATTCCGCGAAGATCTCATATATCTCATGGGGTTATGAGCTTCTTGTCGGAATGATATCCGAGAACAGACCCGATGCCCGTGATATGGGTGAGTTTGAGACTTTCGTAAAGACTCTGAAGTGTAACGAGAGTCTTAGCTGATCATGAGAGATCCGGTAACCAGCTCATCTAATCAGATAATTAAACTTATCCGTAAGGTTCACGACCGTAAGAAAGGTGATGAGCTGGTTTATATTGAAGGTTTGCGCATCGTTGAGGACTGCCTGCAGTCAGGCGGCGTATGCGTTTATCTGATATGTTCTGCCAGGAAAGCCGGAATTGCGGAAGAACTGGCCGATAAATACAATATACCTGAATCCTCTGTTATCGTGATTGAAGACCGGCTTTTTGATAAAACTGCTTCGACTGTAAATTCGCAGGGGATAGCTATGATCGTAAAAAGCCCTGATCTTTGCAATGTTCTTGTGGGAAGCGGAGAAAAGGATATCTACTGCGTTCTTGATAATGTACAGGATCCCGGCAATGTCGGTACCATCATTAGAATGGCTGATGCTTTCGCATTTACGGCAGTTATTATTACAGGTGGGACTTGCGATCCTTTCGGGGAGAAGGCTTTAAGGGCCTCGATGGGGTCCACCTGGCATATTCCGGTTATTACTTTTTCAAAAGAGGCTGAACTCATTGACGCTTTAGCGGATATGGGCGTTACATCGCTTGGAATGCATCTGAAGGGTGATTCGTTAGATGAGGCTGATCTGGTACTTCCATGTGCTTTTTTCATCGGCAACGAGGGCAGAGGGCTTGAAGAAGAGATTTCCTCAAGACTTACCCAACTCATAAAGATCCCTATGCCCGGCAAAGCGGAGTCCCTTAATGCCGCTTCGGCTGCGTCTGTCATAGGAAATGAGCTCCGTAAAGCAAGAGATTTAACTCTTTGATTGCACTTTCTCCTTTTTTCTTATAATATATATATTCTGAAAAAACAGATAATTTATATTCCGGGAGGATAATAATGATAAATTTACTTGATTCAGGCGCTTATCTTATCAGAGGCACAGAGATTATTCCTGACAGCCATGATGCAGCAGCTGCTATCGCTGCAAAGACTGGAAAGACAGTTACGAAGGAAGACGCGAAGAAGGAGACTATCGCTTACGGAATCCTGAAGGATCATAATACTTCAGGAAATATGGATAAGCTTAAGATCAAGTTCGACAAGCTCACATCCCACGACATTACTTTCGTAGGCATTATCCAGACAGCAAGAGCTTCCGGACTTACAAAGTTCCCGGTTCCGTATGTTCTTACAAACTGCCACAACTCACTTTGTGCTGTAGGCGGTACGATCAACGAGGATGACCACATGTTTGGTCTTACTTGTGCCAAGAAGTACGGCGGCGTCTATGTTCCTCCTCATCAGGCAGTTATTCACCAGTTCGCACGCGAAATGCTTGCAGGCGGAGGCAAGATGATCCTCGGTTCTGACTCTCATACACGTTATGGTGCGCTTGGAACAATGGCAATGGGTGAAGGCGGTCCTGAGCTTGTAAAGCAGCTTCTTAATCAGACATACGATATCAATATGCCCGGTGTTGTAGCTATCTACCTTACAGGAGCTCCCGTTAAGGGTGTAGGTCCTCAGGACGTTGCTCTTGCCATCATCGGAGCTGTATTTGCTAACGGTTATGTAAAGAATAAGGTAATGGAGTTTGTAGGCCCCGGCGTTAAGAATCTCAGCACAGATTTCAGGATCGGCGTTGATGTAATGACAACTGAGACCACATGTCTTTCATCTATCTGGCAGACTGATGATGAAGTTAAGAATTTCTATGAGATTCATGGAAGAAGTGAAGACTACAAGGAACTGGGTCCCGGTGAAGTTGCTTATTACGATGGTGTTATCGAGATCGATCTGTCAACGATCAAGCCTATGATCGCAATGCCTTTCCATCCTTCGAATACTTATACGATCGAAGAACTCAAGGCTAATCTCGACGATATTCTTAATGATGTTGAGAAGCGTGCCGCTGTTTCTCTCGGCGGAGCAGTTGAGTATTCTCTCAGAAGCAAGGTAAAGAACGGCAAGTTTATGGTAGATCAGGGTATTATTGCAGGATGTGCAGGCGGCGGATTTGAGAATATCTGCGCTGCAGCTGATATCCTTAAGGGCAAGTACATTGGCAGCAATGAGTTTACACTCAGTGTTTATCCTGCCTCTATGCCAGTATATATGGAACTTGTCAGAAACGGTTGTGCAGCAACGATCATGGAGACCGGTGCGATCATCAAGACAGCATTCTGCGGACCTTGCTTCGGTGCAGGAGATACGCCCGCAAACAATGCTTTCAGCATCCGTCATTCAACAAGAAATTTCCCTAACCGTGAAGGATCCAAGCTCCAGAACGGCCAGATCTCTTCTGTTGCTCTTATGGATGCAAGATCCATTGCAGCAACAGCTGCTAACAAGGGCGAGCTTACTGCTGCTACCGAGTTTGATGGTGAGATCGGTAAATATACATATTTCTTCGATTCAAAGATTTATGCAAATCGTGTATTTGATTCTCATGGTGTAGCTGATCCTGATCAGGAAATCCATTTCGGTCCAAATATCAAGGACTGGCCCGCTATGGTCGCTCTTACTGATAACCTTGTTCTCAGATGTGTATCAGAGATCCATGATCCTGTTACCACAACTGACGAACTGATCCCTTCAGGTGAGACATCATCATACCGTTCAAATCCTCTCGGACTTGCTGAGTTTACATTAAGCCGTAAGGATCCTGAATATGTTGGTTATGCAAAGGAGATCCAGAAGGTTGAGAAGGCTCGTGAAGATGGGCAGAAGCTCTGTGATCTGTTCCCTGAGATCCATTCCGTAATGCAGATCATCAAGAAGGATTTCCCTGAGGTCTGCCGTGATAATGTCGGTTTCGGTTCTACGATCTTTGCAGTTAAGCCCGGTGACGGTTCTGCACGTGAGCAGGCAGCTTCATGCCAGAAGGTATTAGGCGGCTGGGCAAATATCGCGAATGAGTATGCCACCAAGAGATACAGAAGCAATCTTATCAACTGGGGTATGCTTCCTTTCCTTATCGAAGAAGGTGAACTGCCGTTTAAGAAACTCGACTATATCTTTATTCCCGGCATCCGTGCCGCAGTCGAGAACAAGACAGAAGTCATCAAGGCCTATACAGTATCAGCTGATGGACTTATCGGATTTGACCTCCGTCTTGGCGACCTTACTGATGAGGAGCGTCAGATCATATTGAAGGGTTGTCTTATTAACTACAACCGAGTTTGAGAGGTGAGAATATCTTATGAGTGAGCAAAAGGAAAGAATGATCGCTAAACTTGCAGAGAATGCTGCAGTTAAGAGTCATATCAATCTCGATCTTTACTCTAAGTACAATGTAAAGAGGGGACTTAGGAATAATGATGGAACTGGCGTTCTTGTCGGCCTTACTGAAGTCGGCGAGGTAATGAGTTACATCGTTGATGATGCTGAGAGGATTCCGATCGAAGGAAGACTTTATTATCAGGGTTATGAAGTATCTGATATCGTAGATAATGCCTGGAAGAACGGCAGATTCGGATATGAGGAAGTAGCGTTTCTCCTGACTACAGGTGAATTGCCGTCAGAACAGGAACTTGTTGATTTTAAGAAGCTCCTGGCTGAATCAAGACCTCTTCCTGCAGGATTTACTGAGGATATGATCCTTAAGGCTCCCAGTCCTGATGTTATGAACAAACTTGCCAGAAGCGTTCTTGCTCTGTATTCATATGATGAGAATCCTGATTCAACTGATCTTACAAATGTTGTGAGACAGTGCATAGAACTCATTGCAAGATTCCCGGTTCTCATTGCATACGGATATATGGCAAGAAGGCATTATGTTGAGCATCAGAGCCTTTTCCTCCATGACCCGTTGCCCGAATACAATACTGCACAGAATATCCTTCATCTCATCAGACCTGACGGAAAGTTTACCGAGATGGAGGCAAGAGTCCTCGATCTTATGCTGTGTCTGCACGCTGAGCATGGCGGAGGCAACAATTCATCTTTTGTTACACACTGTGTTGCTTCCTCGGGTTCAGATACATATTCTGTTATTGCAGCAGCCGTTGGATCTCTTAAAGGTCCAAAGCACGGAGGGGCAAGCAATAGTGCATATGCAATGATGTCTGAGCTGATGGAGAATGTTACTGATTATTCTGATGATAAACAGATCGAGGAATATCTTACAAAGATATTGAAGAAAGAGGCTTTTGACCATTCAGGTCTCATCTATGGTATCGGACATGCCGTATATACTCTTTCAGATCCCAGAACACGACTTCTCAAGAAATATGCAAGAGAACTTGCTGAAGAGAAGGGAATGATGGATAAGTTCAATCTTTATGACTCAGTTGAGAGACTGGCTCCTGATGTATTCCACAGAGTAAGAAACAACGATAAGATCATGTGTGCAAATGTTGATTTCTACGCAGGATTTATCTACTCTATGCTCGGAATACCACCTGTCTTGTTTACTCCTTTGTTTGCCTGTGCCAGGATCTCAGGGTGGAGTGCACACAGGGTTGAAGAGCTTGTGTCAGGCGGAAGGATCATGAGACCGGCATTCAAGTGTGTAAATAAGAGAAGGGCATATATTGATATAAAGGACAGATCTAATCATATAGAATAGTAATAATATAAATACTTGCCATAGAAAAACACATGTGTTATTATACTACGGCAAGTAATTTGGCCCCATGGTCAAGCGGTTAAGACGGCGCCCTCTCACGGCGCAATCAGGGGTTCGAGTCCCCTTGGGGTCACCAACAGATCTCCTGCTGATTAAGGCGGGAGATTTTTTTATCTGGTAATGAATATGGAAGACAGAAAATATATAAAGATACGCGGTGCAAGAGAGCACAATCTTAAGAATATCGATATTGATATTCCCCGCAATGAACTGGTAGTCATGACTGGCCTTTCAGGTTCGGGTAAGAGTTCACTGGCTTTCGATACGATATATGCTGAAGGTCAGAGACGTTATGTTGAATCACTGTCTTCTTATGCCAGGATGTTTTTGGGGCAGCTTGAGAAGCCTGATATCGACAGTATTGAAGGATTGTCTCCCGCTATCTCGATAGATCAGAAGTCAACCGTTGCAAATCCCAGATCTACAGTAGGTACAGTTACCGAGATCTATGATTACTTCAGGCTCTTGTATGCCCGTGTAGGCAAACAGTTCTGCTGTGACTGCGGAAGCCCCATAGCTCCTCAGTCTATCGATCAGATCATCAATTCGATCACATCGCACCCTGAAGGCACAAGACTGATTATCTCCGCGCCCGCTGTCAGAGGCAAAAAGGGTGAATTTGCAAAGCTTATCGATGACTGGCGCAAAAAGGGATTTGCCAGAGTTAAGATAGACGGAACAACATATGGTCTTGATGAAGAGATAAAACTTGATAAAAATAAGAAACACGAGATCGATGTTGTAATCGACAGACTGGTAATAAGACAGTCCAACCTTACACGTCTTTATGATTCCTGTGAGACTGCTCTAGCAGTTGGTGACGGACTTCTGAATATTGAATTTCAGGTTGAGAAGGAAGACGGTGAACGCGAGGTATTCTCAAAGCTTTACTCGCAGAAGATGAACTGTCCTAACTGCGGAAGATCTTTTCATGAGATAAATACAAGGAGTTTCTCTTTTAACAACGCTTATGGTGCATGCCTCAGGTGTTCCGGTATCGGTACACTTACAGATGTTGATCCCGAGTTATGTGTTCAGGATCCGACAAAATCAATTAATGAAGGTGCTGTCAGAACAGCGGGATGGAATTTTGATGATCCTAAGAGCTGGGGAAGAAGCTTTATTGTTGCTTTGTCTGAGAGATACGGATTCTCACTGGATACACCATATAATGAACTTCCCAAGGATATTCAGGATATCATCATGTATGGCAATAACGGCGAGAAAATGAAGATCGACACATCCAACAGTGTGTACTCCCGTGACAAGGATTACTATTCCGCGTGGGAAGGCGTTGTACCAAGTGTTCTGAGACGTTACAGAGAGTCTTCAAGCGATGAGATGCGTGCTGCCTATGAGAAATACATGAGTATCGACATCTGCCCTGAATGCGGCGGTGCTAGGCTCAACAGAGAGAGTCTGTCTGTTAAGGTAGGCGGCATCAACATCAGCGAACTGTCTGATATGTCTGTTGTGAGAATGATAAAGTTCTTCGAAGAACTTAAACTTGACGGCAAAGACTTTGAGATCTCAGAACCAATACTTGTTGAAATCCGTGCAAGGCTAGGTTTTCTTTATAATGTTGGTCTTGATTATATGACCTTGTCACGTGCAGCTTATACTCTGTCAGGCGGCGAAGCACAGCGTATAAGGCTTGCTACACAGATCGGATCCGGACTTCAGGGGGTCCTCTATATCCTCGATGAGCCTTCGATCGGACTTCACCAGAGAGATAATGCCAAACTTATATCGACGCTTAAAATGCTACGTGATATGGGCAATTCCGTTATTATTGTGGAGCATGATGAAGAGACGATAAGATCTGCAGATCACCTTATCGATATCGGTCCGCTTGCCGGTACTAACGGCGGAAGGATAGTGGCTTCCGGTAAAGCTGAAGATATCATTAAGTGCAATGAGTCCGTAACCGGTCAGTATTTGAGCGGCAGAAAATATATTCCGGTTCCTTCAAACAGAAGAAAACCCGGAAAAGATTTCCTGAAGATCAAAGGTGCCTGCATAAATAATCTTAAGAATATCGATGTTGATATTCCGATAGGACTTTTTACATGTATTACGGGAGTATCGGGTTCAGGCAAGTCTTCGCTCATCAATTCAACACTTGTTCCGTTTCTGTCCTATAAACTTAACGGTGCCCGTAAGCAGAGGGTAAAATGTGAATCCATTACAGGTTATGGCAATCTTGATAAGATAATCGTTATTGACCAGTCTCCTATCGGAAGGACGCCGAGAAGTAATCCTGCCACATATATCGGAGTGTTCGATCTGATCCGCAAACTCTATGCAGCAACTCCTGATGCAAAAATCAGGGGATATCAGGTTGGAAGGTTCTCATTCAATGTCAAGGGGGGCAGATGCGAGGCCTGTCAGGGTGACGGCGTTAACAAGATAGAAATGCACTTCCTTCCTGATATTTATGTCAAATGTGATGTTTGTAAAGGGAAGAGATATAACAGGGAGACATTATCTGTTACTTATGACGGCAAGAATATATCTGATGTTCTTGAGATGACAGTAGATGAAGCATGTGAATTCTTCCGTAACCAGCCTGCTATCTTCAGGAAGGTCAGGACTCTTCAGGACGTCGGGCTTGGGTACATTAAGCTTGGGCAGCCTTCAACCACTCTGTCAGGAGGAGAGGCACAGAGGATCAAACTTGCCTCAGAATTGTCGAGAAAAGCAACAGGAAAAACTATATATATATTAGATGAACCCACTACGGGTCTTCACGTCGCAGATGTGCACAAGTTAGTTGACATTTTGGAGAGGCTAACTCAAAATAAAAATACCGTTGTGGTAATCGAGCATAATCTCGATGTTATTAAGGTTGCGGATCATGTAATAGATCTCGGACCTGACAGTGGTGAAAGGGGTGGACAGGTAATAGCATCGGGCACTCCCGAGGAAGTCTGTAAAGTAAAGCAGTCTTTTACGGGGCAGTATCTGAAGCCGTTGCTTGCTAATGCAAAGAAAAACGGTCAGTATGCTGATATATCTGAATTCTTTGATATATCACGTCTGGAGGAAGATGCTCTGGAGATAATAACCGGTCCCAGAGTCAGAAGAAAAATTAAAGAGGATTGATAGATAATGGCTTTATGTAGTATGTGTAAGCAAAGACATGCGATTGTCTTTACAACAAGATATGAGAACGGCAAAAGGATCGATGAGGGATTCTGTGTCAAGTGTGCATATAAGGCCCGTATTTCGGGCATTTCAGATATGTTTAGAGATGCCGGCATCGATGAGAATAATATTGACGAACTGTCAGACCGTATTGAAGAGACAATGGGTTCAGCTGATTTTGCAGATGCAGGAAGCCTTTTGTCCGGTCTCTTGAACGGTGAAGCTTTAGATGCGCCATATGATTTTGACGAAGACAATACCAATGTCGGTGTTGCAGACGAACAGGTTGACGGTCCCGAGAACGGAAACGGCAACCCGCTTGGCAATATATTCAGCAAGATGTTCGGAATGAACGGCAATAAGGAAGATGCATCCGAGTCTAAGGACGGCAATGCGAAGAAGGATAAGAAACGTAATAATTCAAGGATGAAATATCTTAATGAATTTGGTACGAACCTTACAGAACGTGCCGCTCAAGGTAAGATAGACCGCATAATCGGCCGTGATGTAGAGATTGACAGATGTATTCAGATCCTTAACAGAAGAACCAAGAATAATCCTGTTCTTATTGGTGCCCCCGGTGTCGGTAAGACTGCTGTTGCTCAGGGACTTGCCAATAAGATCGTTGAAGGATCAGTTCCTGAGAAGCTTCTTAACATGCAGGTATGGCAGCTTGACCTTCCTGCAATGGTTGCCGGTACCCAGTTCAGAGGACAGTTTGAAGCGAGGATCAAAGGTGTTATCAATGAGGCGATCAAGGCCGAGAACATCATTCTCGTTATCGATGAACTTCATACTATCGTTGGAGCCGGTGATGCCGAAGGTTCAACTAATGCCGGCAACATCTTAAAGCCTGCTCTTGCAAGAGGCGAATTAAGGATCCTTGGATCTACCACTACAGGTGAATATAAGAAGATTGAGAAAGATTCCGCTCTTGAGAGAAGATTCCAAAAGGTAATGCTCGATGAGCCTTCACCGGATGAAGCTTTCGAAATCCTTAAGGGTATTAAGGATTATTATGAGAAGCATCATAATGTTACATATTCTGATGAAGTTTTGAAGTTTGCAGTTACTGCATCCAAGAGATATATCACAGACAGATTTCTTCCCGATAAGGCAATCGACCTTATCGATGAGGCAGGATCACGTGCAAATCTCAACAATGTAAAGCTGGTAAAGCTTGCCAATACCCGCAAGGCTCTTGATGAGGCAACTGAACTTTACAAGGAATCCGTTGAGAAGGTCAATGATGTTGAAGATGCAGAACGTGATGCCATGTATGAGAAAGTTGCTGAGCAGAAGGCAACTGTAGACAGGCTGCAGAAAGAATTTGATGCGCTCAACAGCGAGATATCTCCCGATCCGATTCAGATCGAGGATATTGCACGTGTTGTTGAGATGTGGACCGGAATACCTGTTAAGTCTATTTCCGAGAGTGAGAGCGACAAATTGCTGCATCTTGAAGAGAGGCTTCATGAGCGTGTTATAGGACAGGAGAAGGCTGTATCTGCCGTTGCAAAAGCTGTAAGACGCACGAGATCAGGATTTACGAAGAAGCATAAACCGTCATCTTTCATTTTTGTAGGTCCTACAGGTGTTGGTAAGACGGAACTCGTAAAAGCCCTGGCTGAAGTTCTATTTGATACGGAGGATGCGCTTATAAGGATCGATATGTCAGAATATATGGAACCTCATTCTGTCAGCAAACTCATCGGATCCCCTCCGGGCTATGTAGGACATGAGGACTCAGGTCAATTGACCGAGCAGGTAAGAAGAAAACCATACTGCGTTATCCTCTTTGATGAGATAGAGAAAGCTCATCATGATGTTTTTAACATTCTTCTTCAGCTTCTTGATGAAGGACGTCTTACTGACAGTCATGGTGTTCATGTCAATTTTGAGAATACTATCATTGTTATGACTTCCAATGCAGGAAGCACTTCAAAAGCTCCGACTATCGGATTTACATCAGGCAGCCAGGAGGCTTTGGAAGCACATGTTGATACTGCGCTTAAAGAAACGTTCAGACCGGAATTCCTTAACCGTGTCGATGATACGATCATATTTACCGAACTGTCAACAGAAGAGATCAGAAAGATAGCTGATATCATGATGAAGGAAGTATATGCTGCACTTAAGGATAAGGGTATCGAAGCTTCAATGACTGAGAGCTGTGGTGACAAACTTGCCGAGATAGGATATGATAAAAAGTACGGTGCAAGACCTTTGAGAAGAGCTATCAGGACCAATATTGAAGACAAACTGTCTGACATGTTCCTTGACGGAAGTCTTGATAAAGTCTCAAAGATAAGTATTGATTACCGTGACGGAGAATTTGTTTTCGATATTATCCGCAATGATGTGTCGATAGTTCCGCCTGTTGTAAAGGAGCGTAAGCGTAAACAATAAGGAGGTCTCATGAAGATACTCGTTATAGGTGGCACCAGGTTCTTTGGCAGACCTATGGTCAGAGAACTGCTTTTTGCGGGTCACGACGTTACCATTGCTACAAGAGGACTCAGGACAGTTCCATATAAAGGAAATCTTGATTCAGTCATAATAGATAAGACCGATCCCGATTCTGTATCATCCGCTTTTGCCGGTAAATATTATGATGTGATCATTGATAAAGTCGCTTATTCATCTAATGACGTAAAGTCTCTTGTTGAGAATGTCATGTTCGGCAGATATATCCAGATGTCTTCATGTTCCGTATATCAGACGGTTCATGCTGATATTAAGGAAGACGAGTTTGATGCATCCGGTTATGACCTGAAGTGGATCGACAGACCGGAGGATTATGCTGAGGGCAAAAGACAGGCCGAGTGTGCTGCACTAAATCTTATCGGCCCCGAACGTTGTCTTTTTGTAAGATATCCTGTTGTTGCCGGGGAGAATGATTATACCGGCAGACTTCAGTTCTATGTTGATCACATCATAAACAATAAACCTATGTATGTTGACAATATCGATGCTCAGATCCCTTTCATATATGAACGTGAAGCAGGTCTGTTTATTGCACATCTTGTAAACGGCAAATATACCGGTGCCATCAATGGTTCAAGTTATGGAACGATATCTCCGAGAGAGATAATCAATTATATTGAGAAGACGTCGAATCATAAGGCAATCTTTGATGAAAACGGTGATGCCGCTCCATACAACGGTATCTATGGTGTTCAGTCTTTCAGTACTGAGAAAGCAAGAACTACGGGCTTTTTTTTCTCAAATGTTCATGACTGGATCTATAATCTGCTGGACTTTTTCTGCTATAACTGATTAATGGTGATTATATGAAGAATCTTAACTGTAAAAACTGTGGAGCTCCAATGACACTTGATGCTTCTGCAATGACTGCAGTATGCAGATATTGCGGTACCAGGTATGTCCTTAACCGTGAAGATACCGATTATTATCTTGAGTTCTACAAACAGATGTCTGTATTTCTTGCAGGTGGCAGGGATGAACAGGACAGACGCCTTAGAGCAGACCGTCTGTGGGAAGATGCTGATGAGAAGATATTTGAATGTGCAGACGGAAAGCAGATCGCGATAAGATATCTCTATTCGACATCCTTGAAGGATGCTGATATATATGTTGCCAGAAGGAATATAATCTATCATTTCAGAAATAACGGAGCGGAATTATCTGACAAATACAGACGTGTAGTATCTTTTATCGATTATCCATCCGCGGATATAAGGAAACTCTCCGATTTCTTCCCAACGGTTACCGGAGGTTTTCATCTGTCTGACGGAACATATATACTGGTTATTGACAAAAATGCTGATGAATACCCTCTGAGAATATTTGGAAAACTTACGGGAAGGCATGTTGCTTGGATTATAAGCCGCATGGAAAACCTTTGTTGTGTTCTTGAATACAACAGTCTTGTGCATCCTCAGATAGATCCTGATACTCTGTTCATAAATCCCTATCAGCATCAGGTATCTCTTCTTGGCAACTGGTGGAATGTTACTAAGAAGAATGCTATGGGAGATGATATGTCTATAAGGAAGATGTCTACAAATCTTATTCAGCTTCGTTCGACGGCAAAGGAGATTTTGGGTGATGATACTGCTCCTGCAGCGCTCCTGGAATTTATAGACAGCGAACCCAAGTGTGATGCTTATGAGGATTTTGCATATTGGGATGAGATGCTGATCAAATCTTACGGCGAGAGGAAATTCATCAATTTCGATACCGATGATGAGACTGTATATGGCAGGGAGAATGACTGATGGGCAGAGGTTCTTATACTGCAGCTGATTGGGCCGCACTGCGGAGCAACAGAAGATTTGACCGTGTGCAGGATGCATCAGAGATATTTTCCCGTTCTGTAGCATTGTCTTGTTATGACAGCCGCAACGTGTCTGTCAGGGAATCGCGCGACCATGATGAACTTCATTCAACTCCGGTTATCATAGGTTTTGATGTAACTGCATCCATGGGATATCTTGCAAAACAGCTTGCTACACAGACTCTTAATGAGGTTGTCTCGTACGTAAACCGTACAAGAACAATATCATCTCCTCAGTTTCTTCTGTCTGCTATAGGCGATGTCAAGAGTGACAAGACACCGCTTCAGGTTACACAGTTCGAATCTGACATCAGGATAATCAAACAGCTTATGGAACTTCATCTTGAAGGCGGCGGTGGCGGTAATGACGGTGAGTCATATAATCTGTTATGGTATTTTGCAGGGAAGCATACTGCTGTGGACTCTTATGAGAAGCGTAAGAAGAAAGGTTTTCTGTTCACGATAGGTGACGATAAATGTCATCCTGATCTCAGCGTTGTCGAGATAGGCAAGGCCTTCGGGGATGAGGTGCCTTACTCTATGTCCAATAGTGAACTGATGACAATGGCAGAGAAGTATTATCATGTTTTCCACATCAATATTGCCAACGGCAATGAAGAAAATAAAAGAGCATTCAGAGACTGGAGAGAGCATTTTCCTACGCATGCTACAGAGATCAATATCAAGGATATCTGTTATCTGTCTGAACTCATAGCGTGTATAATTGATATTACAAACGGCAGGGATGTCAATGAGACTTTGAGATCAATAGATCCTGCCGCCGCGGCGTCATTGTCGCGTTCTGTTGGGTTTATAATAAATAACAATCAGTCAGGCGGAGTCCTGTTATTCTGAAGGAAAGGCGGTTTATCATGGGGTACGGCAGTTACAAAGCATCAGATTGGGCAAAACTTAAGAACAGCAGAGGTATTAACAATTCATCTTCCGCAAGTGATATTTTTGCAAAAGAACTGAAGGATATTTATAATCCCAAGTTTATTGATGTCAGAGAATCCAGAGACAGTGATGATTCACCGGAATCAACTCCTATTATTCTCGGGTTTGATGTAACCGGTTCTATGGGATATCTTGCTGAAGAGATTGCTAAGAATTCACTTAACAGAACTATAACTGAGATATATGATAAGCAGCCTGTCACTAATCCTCATGTAATGTGTGCTGCTTTTACCGAATGGGTCCCGCAGGGCGGATTACAGGTTACACAGTTTGAAGCAGATATCAGAGTTGTTGAACAGCTTCTTGATCTTAAAGTCAGATTCGGCGGCAACACTTACAGTTACGATGATCTTGTCTGGTATTTTGCAGCACGTCATACAGAAATAGATTGTTATAACAAGAGAGGAAAGAAAGGCTTTATTTTCTGTATCGGTGATGAAATATGCGGGTATTTAAACGATGACCGCATGACACATAAACAGATCAACAGTGTGTTTGGAGATGATGTTGATAAGCCGAGCTTAAACCCGCTCGATGTTTATGATGAGGCAAGCAAAAAATATGAGATATTCCATATCATTACAGATCAGGGATATAACGCTGAACGTGCTTATACTTCTTGGAGAGCCATGATTGAGGGAAGAATTGCTGTAATCAAGGCTGAGAATATTGACCTTTTATCAGAGGTCATAACATCGATAATGCAGCTTGTTCAGGGCAAGGATCTTGACTCCATACTTAGTCAGTGGGATGATAAAGTCAGACCTGTAGTAGCTGAGGCTATCAAGACTATCAAGTTCTGATGAGTATTCATATTGTTATCGGTAAGAATTTCGGCGACGAGGGCAAGGGCCTTGCCACCGATTTCTTTGCTCTGTCTTCTCTGAAAAATAACAGGTCTTGTGTTGTCATAAGACATAACGGCGGGGCACAGGCAGGTCACACTGTTGACCTTCAAGACAAGAGGTTCGTGTTCCACCAGTTGTCATCCGGATCCGTAAGACACGCTGATACGTTCTGGTCAGAAACCTTCCTTCCTGATCTCTTTAAGCTTTCTGATGAATACCATGAATTCCGTGATTTGTTTGGTTTCGTTCCTATGATCTATGCTGACGGAAATGCACGGTGTGCAACAGTAATCGACATTCTCATTAATCAGGGCCTTGAGAACATGAGAGGCAGTAACCGTCACGGTTCATGCGGTATGGGCATTGATGAGACTGTCAGACGTTCGCGCAGCGGATATAAAATATCACTTTCTGAGATTTGTTCAATGAGTGCTGAGAGTTTTGCAAACAGACTCATAGACTTACGTAATGATTATTTGCCGGTAAGACTTTGTCAGCTCGGTTTGAATATTAATGATTTGGGTGAATTCGGCGAATTCCTTTATTCTGATGCTGTTATCAGAAATTGGGCTGATAAAGCAGCTCGTGGCACAGAACTTATATCTTTAACAGATGATGCCCATATTAAGGACTATGATGATATTGTGTTTGAAGGTGCTCAGGGACTTCTTCTCGATGAAGAGAATAAAAAATATGCCCCTCATCTGACGACGTCAAGAACAGGTCTGACAAATCCTGTCTCGTTGTTAAGAAAAGTTATTCCTGATATGGAAGTTGCATCTGAAGCTGTTTATGTATCAAGGTCTTATGTTACCAGGCATGGCAACGGCCCGCTTCCTAATGAGCGTCAGTTCAGGTTTGAAGATCTGACAAACATTCCTAATGAATGGCAGGGAACCATCAGATTTGGTGACCACGGAGATCAAAAGGATTTTGAAGCACCCGTATCAGAAGATATAAGAAACAGTTCTTTTACCGGAGATTACGCTTTCTTTGTTACACATCTGAATGAGATAGATAAACCTTTTGGAGCCAAATACAGATCTTATTCTAAGTTTGCTGAAGACGTTCAGATAGTGTAGAGAACAGGTTCTCTCTTAATAAAATAGCAAAGCTCATTTACGCCCAAAGAATTCAAGTATTCTATTGTTTCTTCGAAAAGAATGCCCAAAGTGTCAGATGTATGTGAATCTGAACCAAGGCTTATAAGCTTGCCTCCCATTGCAATATATCTTTTGATTATGGCCTCGTCATGCATAATGTGAGATGATCCTTTGAGCAGGAGCTTATGTATTGATCTTGTGTTGATCTCAAGGCATTTATCTTTTGCGATCAAAGCTTCGAAAAACCTGTCAAATTCTTCGGGACAGTCTTCATACAGAATATAAGCTTCCGGATCAGGGTTATATCTGTTTATGTAGTCGAAGTGGGAAGCTACATTGAATTCTGTAACATTTTCGCACATCTCAGCCATCTTGCTTATGTATTCGGAAAAGAGTATATGTTTATCAGTTTTGTAGATCTTCTCTCCGCCATAATAAACATCCCGCCCGTTATAAATATGGTTGCTCAAAAGCACCACATCAAAATCTCTTGAGGAAGCGATCTTATCGATTACGGGAGCCGTGTGTGTCTGGTAACCGAATTCAATTCCTTTCAAAAGAATCAGTGATGAAGGGCATTTGTCTTTCCATTCTGCAAAAGCTCTGTCGTATTCGTCCAGGTCGAAAGTCTGTACGTCATCCATCGGGTCAGGGTTATCATATTCAAAATGCTCTGTAACACCAACAACAGACAGTCCGCGCGCAACAGAAGCTGATATGAGTTCATCGGGTGTCATTAGTGCATCAGGGGAGAATATGCATGTGTGATTATGGATATCTGCCAGCATTTGTCATCCCATCCTGTGAAGAAGTATTGCTATTCCAAGATAAATAACATCTATTACGAGACCGAAAGCAACGATGGTAAGCATCGTCTGGGGAACAGTAAAGTTCTTGCGCTTTTTGAGATGATCGTGAATCGGTGTTAATGTGTTCTTGAGAATAATCACTTTCTTTTTGGTGAGTCTTCCTATGGTTATCTTAAGAATGGACAGTCCGCCGTCAATAAGGAACGGGAGACCTACCGCAAGATATGCGAAAGGAAGTCTGACATACATTACAAACATTGCGATAAAAAGACCGATCGCACGGGATCCCGCATCACCCATCAGCATCTTGCTTGGATAATAGTTGAATATCAGGTAGGCAAAAATGGTTCCGATGATAACTTCGCACATCGTTAGGCTGGCAGGGGAAATGGTTTTGTTAATGACTGACAGGAGATTGACTGCAAAGACTGCAATGACGGTAAGTGTGCCGGATAAACCGTCAACACCGTCAGTAGCATTAGTTGCATTGATCGATACGATGATCAGAAGGACAGCAAGTATATAATAAAATGGTGCCGGAATATTGATGCTCGTACCTGTTAAACCGATAATGACGTCTCTCGGGAACATGAAAGTCGCAATAGCTGCTCCGAGGAGAGCTACTACAAAATCCAAAGCACCTTTGATGTATTCGTTCCAGGGGTTTTTAGATCTGTCATCAAGGAATCCTGTGATCATTGCAATGATTACGAGAATCATCGACAGTATTATCTCAAGCTGCGTATGGCAGAATCCTATAGTAACGGCTGCGATGACAAGAACAAAATAGAATCCGACCCCGGTAGGCTTGCCTATATTTACTTCCGATCCAACAGCAAATTTGCGCCCGCGGTCTGCTCCGAGCAAGAATTTACCTCCCGGAAGAAAATAAAGGAGTATTACTGTCGCCACAAAACCAATCAGTGACGGAGATATATTTATCAGCGTATTAATCAAATTTTCCATATTTCACCTCATAACGCGTATAGTATACCATTCTTATGCTATAATATTGCGCGTGAATTTATATTAATAATAATTTGTATAAATATATGGAGGATATCATGGATTATAAGAAGCAGATTGCTGAATTGCTTACAGAACCGACAGGACTTGAGACAGATAAGATATTGGGCCTTATCGAGATCCCTCCGCAGCTTGATATGGGAGATTTTGCTTTCCCGTGTTTTGTTCTCGCAAAGACTCTCCGCAAGGCTCCGCCTATGATAGCTGCAGATATTGCAGGAACTTTGAATCTTGATGGAACAGTTTTTACAGCTAAAAATGTAGGTCCGTATGTAAATTTCTTCATTGACAGGAGCAGCTTTGCACAGAGCGTGGTTGGTGAAGTGCTTTCTTTGGGAGACGGATACGGGGCTTCAACAGTTGGTGAGGGCAAGAATGTAATAGTTGAATACTCCTCTCCCAATATTGCAAAACCTTTCCATGTAGGACATGCTTTTACTACTATTCTTGGTAATTCCTTGTCCCGCATATATAAGAAGCTTGGATATAACGTTATCAGAATGAATCATCTTGGTGATTACGGCACACAGTTCGGTAAGTTAATCACGGCTTACAGACTGTGGGGAGATGAAGATGCTCTTAACGAGGATCCGATAAAGGAACTCCTCAGGCTCTATGTAAAATTCCATCAGGAAGAGAAGGAGGATCCTTCGCTCACGACTACAGCCAGAGAAAACTTCAGAAAACTTGAAGAAGGATGCAGCGAGGAAGTTGAACTCTGGCAGAAGTTCCGTGATATGTCACTTGTTGTTTTTAAGAAACTTTATGACCGTATTGGCGTTGATTTCGACAATTATAACGGCGAATCATTCTATAGTGATAAGATCCCTGAGATTGTTGATATCCTTAATTCTAAGGGCCTGCTTGTTGAGAGCGAAGGCGCAAAGGTCGTAATGCTCGAGGACGAAGGACTTCCTCCGTGTATCATTCTCAAGAGTGACAATACTACGATTTATGCGTCAAGAGATCTTGCATCTGCTCTATACAGATACAGAACATATCATTTTGATAAGAATATCTATGTTGTCGGCAACACGCAGGCTCTTCATTTCAGACAGGTTTTCTCGGTTCTTAAGAAGGCAGGATTTGAATTTGCAGATAACTGTGTTCATGTTCCGTTCGGACTTGTTAAGTTCAAGGATATGATCTTCTCAACGAGAGAAGGCAATATAGTTCTTCTTGAGGATCTTCTTAATGAATCGGTTGCCAAGACCCGCGAGATCATTGCAGAGAATGCAAAGACGAGAGGTCAGGACATGAGTGAGGAAGAGATCGACAATATTGCTGAGACACTCGGCGTTGGTGCGGTTATTTATACTTTCGTAAAGTCCGGAAGAGAGAGAGACATTATATTTTCCTGGGATGAGATGCTTGATTTTGAGGGAGATACTGCGCCCTATCTCATTTATACGTATGCCAGGACAAGATCCATCCTCCGCAAAGGTGCTGATAAGGGTGTTATACCTTCAGCAGGTGAATCTCTCAATCTTCTTACCGGAGATGATGAATATGCTGTAATCCGTGCATTATCTGACTTTAATGATGCCATAGTTAAAGCTGCTAACAGCTATGAACCTTTCATGCTTGCAAGGCAGGTTGCCCAGATAGCAAGAGCACATAACAGGTTCTATAACAATGTAAGCATACTCGGATGTGATGACCCTGAACTGATGCGTGCAAGACTTGCTCTTTGCGAGGCTGTATGCACAGCTATCAAGGAAGGTTTGGATCTTTTGGGTATCGGTTGTGTAGAGAGGATGTAACAGATGATCAATTTTAAAGAGATCAAGTATGAACGTCCGTCACTGGATGATTTTAAGGAAAGAGTACAGAATATCAGGTTCAGGCTAATGACATCTCAGGAACTGGAGATGGCTGAATCGGCGCTTCTTGAATATGAGAAGCTTATGAGCGGATTCGATACAGCTTATGCTCTGTGTAATATCC
>Ga0247611_10003108_pt1 | contig 25206 bp, 21 predicted proteins | sample 177DNAGHGhighgp2_FD_192422 | JGI IMG/M metagenome (GOLD analysis project Ga0247611, IMG submission 192422) | Sheep rumen microbial communities from Palmerston North, Manawatu-Wanganui, New Zealand - 1770 DNA GHGhigh gp2 | ecosystem: Host-associated > Mammals > Digestive system > Stomach > Rumen... | reverse complement strand
CGAAGGGAACCCCATGAAGCGCACGGGCGCCCTGCCCTTCTCGTATTTTTTCAGCGCTTCAACTATGCTCTCGAAATCAGGTTTGTACCCGTCTGACGTGTGCTTTAAGATGAACTTGCGGCTGATGGCAGGAGCGAGGAATGTCGTAAGATATGCGGTCTTCGCGACGGCTGTCTTGCTGGAACGGTGCGGCTTGTAACCCATGACGATGTAACGGCAGGGCTTTGCCGTCATTATGCCGTGGTATCTCGTAACCTTTATGGACATCTTCAGTGCCGCCATGAGCGCGCCGAACTCGAAACGCACGTGACTCATCTTCCCGCTCGTGCCGGATGACGTCGCCATCACCATATAGCGCCCTGAACGGAAATCGTGCTGCTTCATCAGCATCGTCGGAATGACCGGAATATCGGAAGGCCTGTTGATGTCTTTGGATGAACGTATGCCCAGTCCTTCGCTGATCTTTTTGTAGTCATCGCAGTGCGTGATCAGGTGATCGTAATTCTCCCTGCACGCGTCAAGAAAGATCTCCGCCTTCGAAAAGTCGTAAGGATCCTTACTCGAAAAGAGTTTTCTGCGAAGCTTCATAACGTGTTCCCCATATCAAAACAGCCGTCCGTACGGGAATATTATAACATGAGGTGATTCAGCAGTTCTCAGGTGTATATGTCCAGACCGAATATCGCTGCGGAGTCTTATGGATGTAGTACCCCTTCGCCCGGTAGATATCCCTGCGTTCGATAAGGCTCCATCCCGGTCTCTCGTTTAAGTAATAACCGCTCTGACCGTCAGCGTAATAGTAGAGCTTAACGGGGTGTTCGAGAGACATTTCGAGCAGGCTTATAAAGCAAATGAAGGCATCCACTTCCATGGGACGGTACATGAAAAGCACCGTGTAATCGTTGTAATCAAGACCGAATGCGTCGCCTTCGATTATCTCCACGTTCGGATAACGCTTTGTCCAGCGTTCCGCCACCGAAGCCACCTCAGGGTTTATCTCGATGCCCGTGATCCTGCACGGACAGCCGTTGCCCACAAGATATGCGATGGCGCGGCCCTTCCCGCAGCCGATGTCGATAAAGGAATCTTCAGGTTTGAGATCCAGGTCCCTGAGCACGATATCGAGCCCGTTGTAAGGAGCGGACTGGCAGCCCGTCGCACCGATATCCTCTCCGAAAGGAGACGGAACAAACACACCCAGCTTCTCGCCGCATATCTTCAGGTCCCTCTTATTGTCGAGGGCACATGAGATCCTGTTGGACAGGGATATGAACGGGTTGATCATGGGTCTGTTCCTTTTTTGCGGGATTTGTCTGATTATACCCGAAAAAGGTTCCCGGAAATAACTGATCTTAAAACTGCGACATCAATGTCCACTATTAAAAAATCGACCATTTCCGGCATTATTTTAATAGTTGCGGATGAAATATATTAAAAAATCGCGGATTTTGCGGGATTTTTTAATAGTGCGGGAAAGGTCATTTCCCGGCAGAAGCAATACGATATGGATAAATGCCCGATTTTTCCGGATTTATCCATATAATTCACACGAAAATATGGATAAATACCCTCAAATATGCATTTTATCCATATCGCGGCAATTAGCACCTGCAGCCTTCGCAGCCACAGACTATTCCCGTCTTCGTATGATTATTCCGTTCTTTCAGCTGCAAGTTCCGCAGACGCCTTTGGCGTCGAGGACCTGTCCGAAGCAGCAAAGAACGGAATGATCATAACCATTTTTTCTTCTTAAAGAAGAGCAGGCTTGCGATAACTATCACGATGCTGACGATGATCACCACCGGATAACTGCCTTCCCACTTGAGCTCAGGCATGTAGACGAAGTTCATTCCGTACCAGCCTACAATAAGAGTCAGTGGCATGAAGATGGTCGTGACTACCGTGAGCACGGTCATGATGCGGTTCTGCTTGATGTCCAGATGCGCTTTGTAAAGGTCTCGAAGCTGCATCGTATAGTCGCGCAGTGACAGCGATTCCTCATGAAGCCTTTCTGCACGGTTGATAAACAATCTGAAGTATCTTAAGTTCTCGAGCTTGAAAAATCCGTTCTCATTCTCTTCGAGTTCCTGGGCCAGATCTATGAGCTGCTCGTAATGGATGCGCAGATAGCGGATGTCGTTCCTGATGTCATTGAGACGGCCTGAAGGAAGGTTCTCGTCGCCTTCTATTATCTGCTTCTCCATCGAGTCGAGCTCGTCCTCATACTTCTCCATAAGTCTCAGGTCATCCCTGACTATCTGGTCAAGAAAGTCGTAAAGGAATCTCTCAAGGCTCGGCATCTTCCATTTTTTCGTGCGCTGAACGCCGTTAATGATATCCATGGCAGTACCGTGATCGTCTATGAACACAATGCCCTTCTCATCCAGCACGAAAGCAAACTTCATGTCATCGCCTGACGGGTTCTTCCTGTCGGGGATGGCAAATGTTCCTGTGAGGGAATCGTAGTTGACTTCTGCCTTGGTCGTATAGATATCAGTGATGTCGGGATCGATATCGATGCCCATCTCAAAACTGTCTTTTTTGGTTTTCCATTCCTCGGAAGTAAGGACCGCAACATACTGTTTGCGGGACCCTTTTATATCTTCACGGGCCACTTTTTTCAACGTCTCTTCGATCAGAAAATACACTTCAGGTCACCCTCCCAAATCCAGATCAGCATACATTTTACCATCTGTTCCTGTTCTTAGATATCAAGTTCTTTCATGATCTTCTGACCTAATGCCAGGATGCCGTCATCGAGCACGGCGAAAATGATGTCGGTCTCATAGCCGGGATTATCTCCGATGAAATCCTTGCAGGCCTGAAGTGCTCTCTCCCATGCCTGATCCTTCGGATAACCGTAGATGCCGGCAGAGATGAGCGGGAAGCCGATGGAGTGGCAGCCGTTCTCTTTCGCGACCTCAAGCGACCTTTGGTATGCGCTGTAAAGAAGCTCGGGTTCATTCCTGTTTCCGCCGTGCCATACAGGACCGACCGCGTGGATTATGTTCTTTGCCGGAAGCTTGAAGCCGGGAGTGATTACTGCATCGCCTGTCTTGCAGTGGCCGATCTTCGCGCATGCCGCCTGGAGCTTTATCGCGCCTGCCGCCCTGAAGATCGCTCCGCATACGCCGCCTCCCATCATGAGGGCATCGTTTGCCGCGTTGACTATTGCATCGGTCTCTAAAGCAGTGATGCTTATCTTCTGAATGCTTATGCTGCTCATAAACACCTCCGGAGATTTTTATTTATTATAGACTGTTGGTGTAAGGAGACAATCAGATCTTCTCGCATCTGACGGTGAGCCTTGCGCTTCCGCCGTATGTGCAGGTGTAAAGAGACAAAGCCCATCCGCCCGAGAGCATGCCGTCGATATCGGTGCCGTCGAGAACTTCGATCTGCTTAACCACGTAGCGGGTGATCTCACCGTCCATGTCAGTGAAAAACACCTCGTCGCCGGGCTTCAGGGTCTTGAGCTTTCCGAAGCCGCTCCTGTAATTGTGGCCTGCAATGACGAAGTCGTCTGTGTAGGGCGAGCCGTAATAACGGCAGACGGACTTGTGAAGATAGTCTTCGTTCCATGTGTCGTAGACAGGCATTTCGAGATCGGCGGAAGGGATCGCGAGGATGCCGTCAAATACGCCGTCACCTATCTGCTTGGTCTTCATCTCCGTCGACTGATCCCTGACCATCTCCAGCGGTTCGGAACCGGCGGACTCCGGATCGGCTTCGGCGTCCATCTCAGACCTCACCTTCTCCGCGAGGCTGCGGGAGGATTCGTCGAAGGAGTTGTTTTCGAGCATGTTAAAGAAAAAGAGCCCTCCTGCTCCGAGGAGCAGGATGAGGCCCGTGATTATCAGTATGTTTCCTAAAAGCCTGCGCTTATTCTTCATCTTTCCTCTTTCCGGGGAGCTTGATGAGGATGCCCGCGCAGATAAGGAACGCTCCCGCAAAGACCATGACCGGCACAGGCCAGCTGACCTGTCCCGTCTGGACCAGCTGCGAGGTATTGGTTACCGTAAAATCAAAACCTGACGAAGCATATGTGGCCTTATAGTCGGCGGGAACATCGATCTCTTTGACGCTCCACTTCTTATCTGCCCGCATGTTCGTCCATTCGTACTGCCAGTTGTTGGCTGAATTCAGTTTGACCGTCTCGTATACTCCGTCTTCGTTCGACAGCTCGATCTTAACGGACTCAGGACGCGACTTCCCGTCATCGTTCCAGACCTTTTTGACAGTGACCTTAACAGGCGGATAGTAGGATATCTTCGGTTCGGCAACGCCGTCGTAGACCCATTCGGATGTGTCCTCATCGAAATAAGGAAGGAAATACATAAAAGGAACAAAAGAAGTAAATCCTTCCGGAAGGGATGTTGCTGAAACGAGATATACCCCGTTTTCGAGCCCGTCGAAGATTATCTTTCCGCCGTTATCAGTCTTTTTGGTAATACCGCTGATACCATGTTCATCAGTATATTTGACCAGGTCGTCGATCATGGACTGGGTAATCTTGCCCTCAAGACTGATCTTCGAAGAAGCGTAATCACCGGTCAGCGTGTAACGCACAGCGCCTCCCGAGATCTCGCAGGCAGCGACCTTATAGAGTGTTATCTCCGCGCCGGAAGCATAACGCACTTCGTCGCCCTGGGACTTTAAGGTCATGGTAAGATTTACCGGTCTGTCGGGATCCGGCATGTCGAAGCCGAGAACTGACATGACGGGCACGATACTTACTGCAAGCGCAATAAGCAGTGACACGCATAACTTTTTAAGTTTTCTCATCATGTCTCTTCCTTCTCCTCTCGATAACTGCCGCCGCTATGGTGACCGCTATGAACATCGGCACGGCAATGACCGTCGCAACGATAGTCTTGTCGATCTTAAACGCCTCATTTGATACGAAGACCGGCGTCCTGCCTTTCTCACCTTCGACCCTGACGCCGCGCACCAGAAGCCTGTGAGTATTGATCCCGTAAGGAGTACATGTCACCAAGGTGCAGTAATCCTTGCCTTCCCTGATGGTCAGTTCCGAAATCTCCTCCGGAAGCACCACCTTGATCTGGTCGACCTCGTACGTAAGTACACGGTCCAGGACGGTGATGGTGAACCTGTCACCTATCTCCATCTCGTCAAGATCGGTAAAGAGCTTTGCCGAGGGAAGTCCCCTGTGTCCCGAAAGGACACAATGGGTATTCTCGCCTCCGACCGGAAGGCTCGTGCCCTCCAGGTGACCTGCCCCGATCTGGAGAACTCCCTCATCCACACCATGGTAGATGGGGATCTCCACACCGATCTTATCAATGTCAATGTACCCCATAATGCCGGTTCCCGTAATGTCTAAGATGTCATTATATCCCGTGACTTCGGACGGCTTATAGAGCGGAGCATTGGCGGAGTATAACCTGCTGTTGTAATCTTCAGCCTGGGAGATCAACTCCTGCCGGCGCTCCTCTTCGGTGTTCTGATACACCGTGTTGTAATCTGTTATCACCCTGGCCGAGTGCTTCGAATGAATGTAATTGCTGACTGTCGGATAGAGCAGCAGCGCCGCGCCTGCAACCAGCAAGACAACTATAAGTACACTCAGCCAACGTCCTTTCATCAGCCTTTGTTAACGCTCTTCTTTTTATAGATAAGGAGCGAAACGCCTGCGAGCATCAGTACTGTACCTGCAACATAGAAGAGTGTGGTACCCATACCGCCCGTGATGGGGAGGTCGGATGTCTTCATGTTGTCTACGATCATGATGGAGATCGGAGTAGCGGTAATGTCTGTATTGTCAAATGTGTATGTCCAAACAGGAGTTGATCCTGAAAGGTTGCATGCGATTACCAGAGTATGCTCAACATCGCTCTTAACGTAACCCTTAGGAGCCTTTGTCTCCTTGATCTTGTATGTGCCTGCACCGAGACGGGAGAGGTCGATCAGACCGTTTTCGCCGACTTTGAAATCAACGACAGTCTCAGTACCCTCGAGTTCTTCCTTCTCCGTTACCATATCGAGCTTATACTTGCCTGTGTCATAAAGATCATCATTTGTACCGTCAGGTGCTTCGGTCGTATATGTACCGTCCTTAAGGCGATAGTATGTTCCGTTAGTGTTATCGAGAACATAACGCTGTGCAGTTGTTACCACGACATTGCTGGACAGACCCGTGATCTGGAATTCCGCACCGGCAAGAGTCTTGGTGGTATCGTTTGCATCAACCTTCTTGAGCTCTACCTGTGTTGTATAAGTGATCGTCTTTGAATCGGGTGTCTGGCCGTGAGGCTCGTTGTTTGTGGGAACGTTTCCGGAATAGTCCTGATAAGGGCTGTTGGAATATACGAGATTTGCGGTATTGGGGTTTCCTGCATCAGTAACTACGGCTTTGTCGTTCAGCGTAGCCGTGTATGTTATCGTCATAGCCTTGCCTGCGAAATCATCGCTGATACCCTTCGCGAGCATCTTTGCGGCATCAAATACGATCTGAAGGGAAGTTGTTCCGTCTCCATTTACAGTCTTTGAGAATGTGAAATCGCCGGTAGCTCCTTCCGTAAGTGTCGTTACGGGAGATGTTGCGATCGTGATCGTGGGAGCAGAATTGCCCTTGTATGTGAGACCTGCGCTCAGTTCATCGTTTACTACAAAGCAATACTTGTCCGTATATCCCTTGCCTCTGAGGTCGGGGATAGCCGTGGAGATCTTGTAGTTGATGTCGTCACCTACGCTTGCAGTATTCTTTTTTCCGTCAGCCGTGATATTTGCATTAACTGTTGCGGATTCGATGATCTTATCAAGTGTCGGGATCTCTTCCTTTGTGTTGATGGTAATGGATTCATTTCCGACAACCCTGAGCATGAACTTGGAGATCGCACTCGGTTTGCCGTCAACAGTGATCGTATCAACGACCATGTAGTAACCGGAATCATCAACGCTTACTGTAGTCTGGGCGGCATTTGCATTGAGCGTTGCCTCCTCGGGCGAGCCTGTAAGATAACCGGAAATGACTTTTGCAAAACCGTCAAGCGGAGCAGAGTCATTTTCAAGGTCCTTCAAGGCATCGAGCACTTCATCGACATCCGCACATGCGGGAGTCTTGTTGAGTGCCGTTGCACCGGAGACTGCATTGAGAAGCGCGTTCATATCGGATGTGTCCACATTGTCACCCCAGGTTACGTTGTAGAGCTTTCCGTCTGTTGTTACGTCACCTTTGAATATCTGATAAACCTCATAAGTATGCTTTGAGTTATCAGTAGTATCCTTCTTTTTAATGGTGATCGTGTACGGGCCGGCAGCAAATGCCGAAAGGCCCATCGCCATTATCATAACGAATGCTATGAAAACGGATGTGATCTTTTTCATCGTCTTTGTCATTTTCTTTGTTCCTTTCTCATAATTATTTATTTTTTGTTTTTTATTACTATCTCGAAAATCCAATGTCACAGATCCACCTCCTTACGCCGTCCGAGCATCAACAGTGTGATCGCGCTTCCGATCAGTACCGTGCCGACGGCAAGATATGGTACGATGCCTCCACCTCCGGTATCGGGCATCTTGAACTTAACGTTGTTGATAAACTTAAACGAGTAATCGTCGCCTTCGACTACAATGTTGGCTTCGAGCATTCCTCCGGAGTTCGGCTTCTCGGATATCGTTACATGAACGACGTACTCCTTTTCGCTGAAGATCACATTAGGCATCTTTGCCTGCTCTTCGGCGTCGCGTTTCTCCTTCAGTGTGTATGTGTGCACGCCTGGTTTATCGAAGGTGATCGGATCGAAAGTAACCTTACCGTTAATGTCGTTGACTTTGGACACGACATTTCCGTTCTCATCGACCAACAGGAAGGTAAAGTCGCCGTCTTGGAGCTTGCCGTTGGTAAGTTCCTTCGTGGCACCGAACGTTACGGTCGCGAGGTTCGCGTGGACCGTGAAATCAAGACCTGAATGGTTAGGACATTTGTTGTAAGCATCGATGATATATCTCTCGCCGAGATCAAAGATCGCTCTGTCGACCGTCTGCATGATCGAATCAGTATCGGTCTCGGGATCCGTCAGCGGATAATGCGTCGGATCCGCAACTCCGTCTATTACCTTGGTATAGTAGTCCTGATCGTACTGCGGATGGTATTCTTCCGTGTGATAAGGAATCCAGTCCTTGAGATCAGGATCCCACTTTTCCTTGGTTATCAGCGTCGGTACTATATGCATTCCGACATCGAAAACGACACTCTTTACATCCTGATACAGGAAGCGTTTATCACTCATGTCAGGTTTGTGTTCATCCCATCTGTATCCGGCAGGGAGGGTGTATTTCGAGGTCAGCTCATACTGCGAGTCACCAGGATAGAAATCAGGATCGTGCCAGTAGTCGGAGGTCTCAAAACCCGTGCAGCCTTCGATCCTTGTGAATACGTGGTTTTCGTCTTCCTGCGACATCAGTACGGGATTGCCGTCAGCGCCCTTTATCGTGCACGAATTGACCTTGCTTACGAAAGACTGGTACTCGGTCGTGATCTTTAAGATCTCGCCGTTCTCACCGATCTCAAAACTGGTATTCGAATAGACACCGCCGTCAGCAATCTCAATATCGGCATGGTCCAAGTACTTATAGTAATCCCACCACACAGCATCGTACGGATAGTGTTCAACGATCCTGACACCCTTGGCTCCATACGCGGTAATGAAATATACAGTGTTCTCATTCTGACCGTTCCGATCGTATCTGTCAGCCGTGAATCTGAAACCTCTCCTTCCGTTCTCTTCGAAACGGTCCCAGGTATCTGAAGTCGAAAGAACCCAGCCCTGGGGATTTACTCCGTTATCCAGATACGGATAGTTATCTCCGTCAGGTGTTCCGATAACGGTTACTTTATCAAGGTAATTGACATCAAAGGTAACCGTAGTCCACTGAGGGAAGCTCGGATCATCAAGATTGATCACCACTTCCTTATCTTCCATGGGCAATACCCTGATCGAGAAACACGATTCATCAAGATCGCCTATGCCGTTTCCATATGCGTCGACCAGCTGTACGGCTACTTCGCAAGCCCTTAATGCGGTAACGGTGGCTGTTACCTTTCCGCCCACATTAGTCTGCGTGATCGAGAGATTTCCGCCGTTTCTGTTCGGATATTCGACAAATTCATAAGCATCGCCGTTGGAGGATGTTCCGATCAGTTCGACTGTTTCTCCGGGAAGCAGGATATATGGGAACTTAATGTCGTTGAGTATGTATTTATTATCCGGCGTCAGATGTCCGGCAGCTTGATCGTCCATGCCCGCTCTTGCGGCAATGAACGCGTGAACATTGTTCTGATCCTTCTCACCCGTTCCCGTGACAACATATATCGAGAACCCTTCAGCCGTAAACTGTGCCTCAGACTGTGATACAACGGCACCCTCAACTTCCTCGGCGCCTTCGTCTCCGATGTGGAACAGCTGATACTCGCCTGCATCGAGCTGCATTTCTTCAGGGATCATGATGTTAACTTCAACGGCAAAGCCTTCAAAAGGCTCCGTCTCATTGCCTTCGCTGTCCGTGAAAGTGATGTCGACGGCGATGGAACCCTTTACCACCTTATCCTCAGCAACGGCACTTTCGGCACTGGAGATGACATCTTCATCATCGACATCTCTTGCGCTCATCGTAACGCCTTCGGGGAAAGCACCCTCGGGTGCGGTTGCTTTTACTTCAATGCCGGATTCTGTCGTTGCAGAGAATTCAAGCATGGGCTGAGCATCAGTGTTTTCGGACTGCGCATCGGCACCATCCGTAACATCAACGGATCCGTCTGTATTTATATTTAAAGAATTAACAGAAACATATCCGAATAAAGCAGCATCTTCAGCACTGTATGAGCAGGCACCGACCTTTCCGTCAACGTCGCCTTCGATCGTGCTTATCATGCCCTCAGCAACATCGGCGATAATGCCTGCGCGGTCGTACTTGCCGTCGCCGTCATTGTCGGTGAGCAGTATGTCTCCCGGCATCGGCAGAACACTCATATCTGAGATGAGACCTGATTCCTCGAGCTTTACCTGCCATGCCCAGCATCCTGAGCCTGAAGGGATCTGATCGTTTGAGATACCCGCATAATGCATGCAGAAGGATACGAACATGACGTTCCAGTCACCCGTGGGGTTGCCGTACCAGTCGCCGTATCTCGTGTAACCGTCGGCATTCTCCTCATATCCTGTCTGTGATACGGCACAGGCCATGAGATCAGAAGAATATGTACCTGTCAGCTGAGGGAGAGTCTTCTCCCAGTCCGCCTGGTTTTCGCGCTCAAGGACGGCGCTGATATAGCAGGCATCAGTGTGTGTATGCTCTTCCATACCGCAGATGAGCCTTGTCTCATAGCATTCATCGGTATGCTCGTGGTCCTCTTCGCAGATAAGAACCTTCTCATAACATTCTTCAGTATGGGAGTGCTCCGTAAGACCGCATGAGGGCTCGTCCTCCAACGCGGTTCCGACACCCTTCATCAGCCAGAAGACATTGCCGGAAACGACAAGCGACAAAGCCAGGACAAGAGCCGTTGTACGTCTCCTTGCCGCCCTCAGCCTGTTGAGCCATAAGATGTAATTCTCTACACGCTTATTCAATGTCACTTACTCCCGAACGGCCATGCCTTGAACCATACACGGCCGACTATCTGGTCTTCCCCGACGGCTCCTACCGCCGAGCTCCTGCTGTCGATAGATGTCGATCTCTGGTCACCCATCACAAAAACCCTTCCTTCGGGCACCGTGTAGGGGAACTCGATATCACACTCTCCGAGGCTCTTATCGGTAACGTAAGGCTCTTCTATCGCCACACCGTTGACCGACACATTGCCTTCCCTGTCTATGTCCACGCTGTCGCCTCCGACAGCGATAACACGCTTTATAAGCAGCTTGTTCTGCCATGCGACGCAGCACAACTGGCCGCTTGAATATTCATGTGCATTGAGCAGAACGAGCACGTCCCCGTCCGATAAAGTCGGTTCCATGCTGTCACCCGATACCTGTATTGCGGTGAAGAGAAAAGTGGACAATAAAACAGCAACTGCAGCAACTACAGTCAGTGTTCCCAACGTCGTAATGATCGTCCTGGTTACTCTCGCCCTTTTCCTGAGCCTGCGTCTCTCTTCAGCAACCTGTTTCGGGACGGGGATCTTCTTGATGCCCCGTTCGTTCTCGTTCATCAGGTTGTATAAAGTGTCGACAAGCTCCTTGCGGCTTAAGTCGCTCAGATCCTCTTTCCGCACCTTTTTTCCGCTCCATTCGTGCACAATAACAGCTGGTATACTTATTGCGGATTATAGGAATCTCAAATTACATTGACCTGAAAGCACTGTTACAGTTACATTACAGCGGGTTTTAACAGACACAAACGCCGAAAATTGTACGAATAAAACGGCCTTTTCATTATGTGATAAGATTATCTCTGTTCTATGTAACCGGGGGAACTTATAGAAAATGAGCGAAAACAAGGACGGCAACGTCGGCATCGACAAAAGAAAACTGACGCCGGCCGAAAAGAGACGCAAAGAGAATTTCGACAGGATCGAGCAGGACATGATCTCCAAAGGTTATAAGCGCGTCGACCTGACGATAAGCATAGCCAAAGCCAATACTGTCGGCCTTCTTGTCACGCTGCCGGTCATATTGGTCATATATGTGATCTATCAGCTTGTTAATCACGATTTCGACTTTGAAAGCATAGATAACCTGCCGTGGCCGGATTATGTAAACCTGATAATTTTCCTCGGCTCGATGGTATTGTTCATATTGATACACGAGGGCATCCACGGCCTTTGCTGGTCTTTTGGGACTCCGAACCACTTAAAGGACATAGAATTCGGCTTCATAGTCCAGATGGTGACTCCCTATGCCACATGCAAAGTGCCGCTCTCAAAGCCCATGTACATCTTCGGCTCCCTCATGCCCATGACGATATTGGGCGTGATCCCGTCCATCGCCATGATATTTGTCGGGAACGGCCTGTTCCTCAGCATATTCCTGATCCAGATCCTTTGCGGCGCGGGAGACTTCCTGATCTCACTGAAACTACTTAAGTACAGTTCCAAAGGCAAGGACGTCGTATTGCTCGACCATCCGTACGAATGCGGTCTGGTCGCTTTCGAAAAGCCTGCGGAATGATCATCCGGGCTTGAAATATTCCCGGAAGTCATTTCGCGGATAAAACACCGGCAGAAAATCCCGTCAGATCATCGCCTGATAGATCTTTGTGCAGTCATCCTCGTTGAGCGTTACAAAGCCCGAAATGCTTCCGTTGCGGCCGTCGCCGTAGCACAGGTTCTTTACGAGCACCGGGATGTCATCGGCTTTGCCGCCGAGCTCACCCAGTGTTGAAGGCATGCCGATCGAGATGAGGAAATCCTTGAATGCCTCTATGCCCTCTTCGGCGGTCTCAACGCCCCAAACGCGGTTTGCGACCTGAGTAAAGCGGGCAATATCGTGGTTCATTATATACTTAAAGACTGCAGGCATTGTAACGGCAAGTCCTGCGCCGTGGGCGCAGTCGTAGAGAGCGGAGAGCTCATGCTCGATGTTGTGGCTGTTCCAGTCCTGGGATCTGCCGACGCCGCAGGAATTCGTGTGAGCCATCGTGCCTGCCCACATTATGTTGGCGCGTGCCTGATAGTCGTTGGGATCTGCGATGACCTTGGGTCCTTCGTTCTTCATGGTGATGAGGAGCGCTTCGATCAGACGGTCCGTGACCTCAACGTCTTTGGAGTTGGTGAGGTATCTCTCATAAAGATGTGCCATTATGTCCGTAATACCGCAAGCCGTCTGATAAGGAGGCAGAGTCTGTGTGAGCTCGGGATTGAGGATGCTGAACTTCGGCCTGATCCCTTCGCCGCTCGCGCCTCTTTTAAACATTCCCTCTTCCTTTGTGATGACCGAATCGCCGGAACCTTCGCTTCCGGCAGCGGCGATCGTGAGGACAGTACCGACAGGAAGTGCCTTCTCGATGGGCTTTCCGCAGTAGAAATCCCAGAAGTCACCGTCGTAAACAGTGCCTGCCGCTATAGCCTTTGAGGAGTCGATGGCACTTCCGCCGCCTACTGCGAGGACAAAATCGATCCCCTCTCTGCGGCAGATATCAATACCTTCATATACGAGACCGCTCCTGGGGTTGGGCTTAACGCCGCCGAGTTCAACAAAGGGACTCCCCGCTTCATCGAGCGAGGCCTTAACGCGGTCAAGAAGACCTGATCTTACAACACTTCCGCCGCCGTAATGGATGAGGACCTTAGTACCTCCGAAAGCCCTGACGAGCTTTCCGGCCTCACTCTCGGTGCCCTTGCCGAATACGAACTTTGTGGGTGAATAGAAAGTGAAATTCTCCATTGTGATCCTCCTTAAACGGTCTTTATGTTATTGAATGCTGTATCTTCAGATATTATTTGCCTTGGCAACCGCTTCTTCGAGCGTCATGCCTGAAAAATCCTGAGCGTGGAATATCTGTCCGTTGACAGTGTCATCCACAAAAGCACCGACGATAACGCCGGGAATGGCGCTCTCGGGCGCGTTGGGTGCATTGGGGCCGCCCAGGTCTGTCCTGCACCATCCGGGATCTGTCAGGTTCATGGCAACACCCGTACCGCCGAGTCTCGATGCCATGTCCTTAGTGATCTTGTCGAGCGCTGCCTTTGCAGCGGAATACCCTGCCTGCTCGGGCTCCTTGTCGATGCCGCTCGTGGTATTCACGATGCGTCCGAAGCCGCGCTCCGTCATCTTCGGAAGGAAATGGTAGCAGATCATGGCAGGGGCTACCGTATTGACGTTGAAGCTTACAGTAAAATCATCTGCCGGAGTCTTATAGTAATCTGTCCTGTATGCGATCTGAAGTCCTGCGTTGTTCAGTACTACATCGACATCCACGCCCAAAGCGTCAATGTTTTCGAGCATCTTCAGAACTGAAGGGATATCGTTTAAGTCAGCTGCAAAAGAATGGCATTTGACGCCTGATGCTATGAGCTCTTCTTCGAGCTGAGCCGTATGTTCCGTGTTCCTTGACTGGAGGATCAGGTTGCAGCCTCTGTCTGCCATGGCTTTGGAAGCAAGCCTTCCGATGCCTCTCGAAGCACCGGTTACCAATACCCATTTACCCTTAAGATCGAGCATAAGAACACCTCACCATAAGTATTTGATGCAATAATTGTAACAACAATGCCATGGCAAAATATTCAATTTATCCTTGGTTTTTATTCAGGTTTTGATGTGATTACCTGCTCACTGCCTTCAGCGCCGTCTTCCGCTCATACATGCTCTTGTCGGCTCTTATGAAGACCTCGGTATAACTCTCGTCCAGTTCGGGATCGAAAACAGCCATTCCGCTCGAAATGACTACCGAACCTGTGCGGAGATTCTCATCTATCAGTTCATCAAACTTCTGTTTTAGAAGTTCCCGGTTCTCGAAATCGCTTCCCTTGAGGATCGCGACGAATTCGTCACCTCCGATACGGTAAACGGGACTGTGCTTATAGTGCTCGCAAATAATCTTGCAGGCGCTCTTCAGATACTCATCACCGGCTTCATGTCCCAATGTGTCATTGATGACCTTAAGACCGTTCAGGTCAAAAACGACGACCCCGTATCCTTCCAGCGAAGATTCTTTTGTCTGAAGCTCAAGCTCTTTTAATGACTCAAGGTAAGCAAGTTTGTTCTTAACGCCCGTAAGTCCGTCCCTGTATGCTTTCCGGTTGGCATTCTCCATCTCGAGGTCGTATTTTATATCTTTTTCCCGGTATATGAATGTATGGATCGCACATGTGGCAAAAAGACAACCCAGAGCATAGAACGGCATAAACGGGAACTGCATCTGCAGAGCGATAAATACTGCCATGATGATGCCGGAAAGACCGACGGTGACGTAGTGAAACTTTTTTATTCCTTCTGATCTGCCCGCTGTCACAAATGAATATATCGCAGTAACAAAGAACATTATCATTTGCAGAAATAGAGCAATATACCTTGCCGGAAGCGCCAGATATTCTTTTTCTGCAGTAAATGAGAATACGACCGGAACAAACAGATTAACGGTAAGGATAATGAGCTCAAAAAGGAATATAAACCATCCGCCGAACAATAGTATCTTCGAAAGCCTGCTCTTGCTCTCGGTAAATAAGACAACGCTCTTTACCCAGAATACGACCGACAGGACCATTGTGGAAAAATCCAGCATCGTATCAATATATGCGACAACGATCCACCGCTGTTCATAGAACAGACCCCACAATGCATCAACTAGAAAATACGCTATCAACGACAGTAAAAAACGGCGGTATTGAGTACGGAGTTCACTCGCCCTTGAACCCTTTACCTTCCTCAGCGCCTCAAAATTGACGATCACGAGGATGATTATCGATATTATTCCTATACTGGCGTAATACACGGATACTTCCCTCATTTGTCTGTAATATTCAAATTATAATAGGAAGCATCGGGGTAGGAAATAAAGATTTTTGATTATTTACCGAATGTTTATAGGTTGTTTCAGGGTTGTTGGCGCCGCCCGGCTTTGAGCGGCTTTATCAGGCATCACCCGGGCAGCATCTTTTCGCGGTAGGGATTGCCATCCGAAGCATCAAAACCCGGAAGCAGGAACCTGTCAGGCATGTAATCATGCACATCCACATCCAGGAAGTAATTGCAGAACACGATGGCACAGTATGTGATCTTCGTGTTGCCGTCCTGACCTTCCGGAATCATTGCATATACGAATCCGTTATATTCGTCGGAATCCATTGCGACCAGATCGTAACCGTCCGGCTCACCGGTGACTGTGTAGATACCCTTATAATCATCAATGCCGATAGCCTGAAGCCTTTCGAGCTCCGCATCATAGGAATCGCCGTAATCCAGCGTCATGTAAACGATGTACTGGGGATCCCACGGATTGTAATACATGAGCTGGAACTCATCCACGCTGGCATTTACAGTCTCAGGGAAGATATCAAAGATAGGCTGTTTGCCCATGCTGTATTCACTGTCCGGTTTGCCGTCATGAATATATGTGTTGTACTCCGAAATATCGTTCGTCACTTTTACCTTTGCACCGTAAAACAGCGCGGCAAACATGCCGATGACCAGGAAACCTATTACTATATAGTGCGTCACCACCGCAAGGAGCACTATGGTGACCACCCTTATGGCTATGACAAGTTTTCTGTGCTTTGATATCTTCTTAAGAAGACCCGTCACATAAAGTGTGATTACCGACATCGCCACAAAGGCCAGGAATGTCAGGATTATCGCTGACGACCTCCTTAAGTCGGGATTGTTTATATCGTACGCTATAATCTGGAGCACCAGGGCTATCAGTGTTACGGACACGCCGGCGATCCCCGCTATCTGGACGCCCCTTAACATGTTGCCTTTCTCGTTGCCCGCATAGACCGCCATCTTTTCGGCGACCTCTTTAGTTTCTTTATCCATCATCTCGCTTTTCCTTTCCCCGTCTATGATCTCCCTTACATCGACATCATAGAAATCGGCTATCTCAACAAGTAATGAGATGTCCGGAAGATTGGTGCCGGTCTCCCATCTTGAGACAGTCCTGTTGCTGACATTGAACTGTTTAGCCAGCTGCTCCTGGGTGATCCCCTTTTCATTACGTAAGGTCTTCAGAAACTTTCCTGTCTTATTCTGATCCAAGATCCGGTACCTCCTTTCGAACAGGGTCAGGATAAGTCATTCCTGCCGGAAAGAACACGACACAAAGCGGGAATTGCCGTGTTTTAGCGCAATTGGACACGGTATGTCCAATCAAATGAGGATATTATACTCCCCAATGTATCATCGTTCATAACGAAAATGAAAACACAATGACACATTAGAAATCACCCGTAATAGTAAAATGAAATCAGTTACAAAAAGGTGGGTGGCGCTTATGGATGAAACATATGATTCAAATAAAAAGAAGAATATGGAAAAGGCTACCGTCACCCCGCTGATCCCTCTGAACGATCCCCGAAATGAGGATTCGCTCGACCTGATAGATTTCATGACCCTCCTCTACGAAAGGGAACATATCTGAGAGGATCGGAAAATGCAACATTATTACAGCCGCGAATGAGATATTCATCCGCGGCTGTTTTAATGTTAAACAATCACAAAAGCTTGAACTTGTTCACGGTTGGCTTGCCGTGGCCGTAGTAAAGCGTTCTCTCACCGAGCGACCTGATCTTTTCCGCCGTCTTTTTTATCTCTTTAAGGTCGCTGTAGAGGTGTCCCGTTGCAGGACTTATCCAGTTATCCAGCGCATCGCCGACGATAAGGTGCTTTCCTTCCACATCGACACCGATCGAGCCTTTTGTGTGGCCTGGAAGTTCAATGATCTTCGCATTTATCCCGTAGGATGACAGGTCATCGCCTTCCTTTACGGTGATGATGTTTCCGGGCTTTTCTACCTTGGTCTCTCTCAGAACTTTCAAAGATGCATCGAGCACCACTTTTCCCACGATGCCGTATGACATCAAGGGCTGTTTGTCATAGCTGTCGAAGAGCTCCATGTCCGCCGCGTGACATGCTACGGGGATCCCGAAATGCTCAGCGAGTTTGGCGGCATTTTCGGCATGATCGAAATGCACGTGCGTAAGCACGATAAGCCGCATGTTAAACTTGCTGCATTCCCCGAGGACTCTCTCGTAACCTTCGGCGCTCGCGGTGTCGACAAGTATTGCATCTTTCCCTTCGGAGACGATGTAGCAGTTATCCGTCTTGTTCTTTATCCAATGTATCTGACTCATAATGATATGTATTGTACACCAAGTGCACCGAGTTTCTTTCTCATCTTCCGAACCCTGTCATCAGGAAATCTTCTTCCTATGCAGTATTCGAGCATTACCACTTTAATCCCCGTCTTTGCCGCTCCCTTCGCGGTCGCACCTACGCATCCGCACTCATCGAGACCGCACAGAACCACCTCGCTGTAGTAATGATGTCCGGGAACACCTGTGAGATGTATATGATGTCGTAGCCCTTATCTTTATAGAATGCGGCAGCCCTGTTGACGTTCTTTACAAGCTGATCGGTATCGTAGGAAAACATGGGCTTTCTTTTTGCCCAAAGATAGTCGTTCTGCATGTCTATTACGATGAGAGCTTTTTTGTCTTCCATGGGCGTTTTTCCCTTCATTCCACATTATTGAACGCGTTCAATAATATCACAGGAATATGGCGGTTGCAATATGCGTGGATCGGATTAACAGCGAAGCCGTGCTCTTGCATATGCCTTTCGCGCTCATAGAAACAGCCCCGCAGGATCACTCCCGCGGGGCTGTGTAATGCATGAATTTTCAGAGATATCAATCGTCGATCGAATTGTCTGTTGCTCTTGCGTAGATGGCTTCGACTTCCTTGCCCGGAGCCTTTGTAGCGAGTGTTACAACGACTGCGACGATGAGACCGCAGATGAAGCCCGGAACGATCTCGTAGATTCCTGTGTTGGAAACAGCTGCAGGAATGATCGTGTTCGTAAAGAGCAGGAGCCATGCGATATCGGCAACTGCACCGCCGATGATGCCGGCAACTGCGCCTGCGTAGTTGAAGCGCTTCCAGAACAGAGAGAGGATAACGACGGGACCGAAGGCTGAGCCGAAGAGACCCCATGCGTTCTCTACCATGTTCATGATGTCTGCAGCCCAGGACTGAGGGCTGTCCAGACCCTGGCGCGCGATGAAGAAAGCAACTATCGCAACTACCAGAACGACGACACGGCCGACCCAGAGCATCTCATTGTCGGTTGCCTTGTTCTTGCGTACGAGGGGCTTGTAAATGTCGCTCGTGAATGCCGATGACGCAACGAGGAGCTGGGAGTCAGCAGTGGACATTGCGGCAGCGATGATGGCCGAGAGCAGGATGCCTGCGATGAAGCCGGGGAAGATCCTGCTTACGATCTCGATGAAGATGTTCTTGCGTCCGTCGGGAAGGAGCACCTCAGCAAGGGAAGTTCCGTCAGCGAAGACATAAGTTCTTCCGAGATAAGCGATGACTGCGGCTGCGCCAAGTGTGAGGATAACCCAAACGATGGCGACAGTTGCGGATTTCTTGATCTGGGAAGGCTTCTCGATGGACATGAAACGTACGAGGATGTGAGGCATACCGAAATAGCCCAGGCCCCAGCCCAGACCGGTGACGATCTCCTGCCAGGGAGCAACGAAAGGATTTGTGCCGAAAGCATCGACGCCGTCCTTGAAAGCTCCATAGTAAGAAGGATCGTACTTGCCTACTGCCTGCATGACGATCGGCACTGCGAGGAGCGCAAAGAGCATCATGAGACCCTGGAAGAAGTCTGTCCAGCAAACGGCCTTGTAGCCGCCCAGGAATGTATAGATGAGGATCAGCACTGCGAAGCAGATCATCGCAAGGTGCGCATTATCCGAAAACCACGGGATGACAGATGTGAATACCGCTGTTCCCGCAACGAATCCGGATGCAACATATACCGTGAAGCTGATGAGGAAGATGATAGCGCAAACTACCTTGAGCACGGGGCTCTGGCTTGCGAATCTGTTAGTAAGGTACTGAGGCAGAGTGATGGAGTCACCTGCCGCCTTTGAGAAACGGCGGAGCCTTGTGGCTACGAAGATCCAGTTACCGGCTGTTCCCAAAGCCAAACCGATACCGATCCAAACCTGTCCCATACCGAACGCAAAGAGCGAACCCGGGAAACCCATGAGGAGCCAGCCGCTCATGTCCGATGCCTGCGCACTCATCGCAGTGACAAACGGACCCATGTGCCTGCCTCCCAAGAAATACTCTTTCTCGTCACCGCCCTTGCTCTTTACGAAGAAATAGATTCCGATACCAAGGACGACCACGAAATAGAGTATGAAAGCAATGATCTTGTCCATAACATACTCCTTTGGGGATTGATAACTTCCGTATTATATCAGAAAAATACTGTATTGCACTAAAGCGCGGAGGTTCTCACATCTTCTCCAGATACTTTACCGGAACGCTCTTCGTAAGCCAGACTCCGTTTAAGGATTATTTAAGGAATAGATAACGGTTATTTCAAGATTAATCCGATCACGCGTATTAGAGTATAGTCAAGATAAGCGAAAAGGCGGTCATTCAGATGGAAAAGACTAAGAACAATTACGGCAGATTCCTCATGCTGTGGGCGGGTGAATTCATCTCGTCCATCGGCGGCGGACTTACGAGCTTCGGGTTGGGACTCTATATCTTCCAGAAGACGGGAAGCGCTGCTGACATGGCTCTTCTGACTTTCCTTGGCTTCGTACCCTGCCTGCTGCTCACGGCTCCCGCGGGCGTTCTTGCCGACAAATATGACCGCCGTCTTCTCATGATGATAGGTGACGGACTCTCCGGCCTCGGCGTTCTTTTCATCCTGATCTGCATGCTTCAGGGCGAAGCACAGCTCTGGCAGATATATCTCGGAACAACCGTAAGCTCAGTATTTTCGGCACTTTTGGGACCCGCTTATACCGCCACCATCACTGACCTTCTGACAAAAGAACAGTTCTCAAAGGCGAACGGACTGGTATCGATGGCGGGCTCCGCGAGATACCTCTTCTCGCCTGTCATCGCGGGATTCCTTCTTGCGGTAAGCGACATCAAGCTGATACTCATAATCGACATCTGCACATTCTTCCTGACGGTCATAGTCGCCGCAGTAGTAAGACACGGCATAAAGAACAACAATGAAGCCCGCGATAAGGAACCCTTCTTCAAGAGCATGAAGGAAGGCTGGGCAGCCGTAAGGAGCAAGAAGGGGATGCTCACCCTGATCGTCGTAACATCACTGATCTGCCTCTTCATGGGCTTCTTCCAGGTGTTGGGCGAACCATTCGTCCTGTCATTTGCAGATTCGAAGACTCTTGGCGTCGTTGAGACTGTCGCAGCTTCGGGCATGCTGGTAACGAGCATCCTCTTGGGAATCAAGGGAATTAAGAAGCATTTCGTAAGGGCGCTCTGGATGGGACTTGCCGTATCAGGCATAGGCATGTCGCTCTTCGGGGTTTTCGAGAACAAGATCCTCGTGTGCATCTTCGGATTCGTATTCTTCGCCGCACTCCCTTTCGCAAACAACAGCCTGGATTTCCTCGTCAGGGCAAACATCCCGGACGAGCTTCAGGGAAGGGCCTGGGGCCTTATAGGACTCATCTCGAATCTCGGTTATGTTGCAGCTTACGGCTTGAGCGGCATCACGGCTGACCTGGTCGGAAACATCACCGGGAAAGGCGTCGGAACAGGTTCGTCGATAACGATAATCTTCGCAGGCATATGCCTCGTGATCGTCGCAGTCTTCATGTCAGGGATCAAGAAGATCCGTGTACTCGAAAAGTCCGCATTAGAGAACCCTGTGGCAGGAGTTAAAAATGACGCTGCATAATCATCCGATCAAATAATAAGATTTTCGCATATTGTGGAACATGAAAGCTAGAATCTGCTGACCATCTCAACTTTCACGGAAACGTCACGGAAACGGCGCCATCCGTGACAAAAAAATGCAAATTGGAACTGATTTGCAAATTATCGTCACGAAACCGGGCATTTTCGTGACGTTTTGGTGAAATCCACCTTGAGAGAATAGTCTTTGGACTGCATTCTTCGCCGTGATGTCCACCCGGCCGAAATTCATCTCACACCTTAAGTCTTACGAACCTGTACAGGAACTTCTTATATCCGGAGAAATCGCCGGATATCGTATTGAGGTAGTTCCTGCAGGTATCCTTGAGGAGCTTTAAGTCATCAGGTGTTATCTCACCGTTGCCGAATGCGGCTCTGAGCGCGATGTCCGTTGCCTTCTTGGGTACGGCGACGTTAAACAGTTTTCCGATCAGCGAATAGTAATGGTAATACGAAGCCGCCTTCTCGTTGATGTTTGTTTTCGAGAACTCGCGGCGCCAGTAGAAGATGAAGCAGAGCCTCAGAATGCCCGCAAGGACGCAGAGCGTCAGGATCACGATGACGATCGTTATTATGGTCCTGATTATCTGCTTCTCGTTCTCGTTGAGAGTCTCGTTTATCGAGATTATTCCGGGCAGAGGATTCCCGGTCGTTCCGCCCGGAATCTGGCCGGGCACGATCGGCGTAGGCGTTATCACGGTAGGTTTGGACGTGTCTTCTATGTCGACCGAAGGTGCAGTCGGATCAGACGTCTCGCCTGACTCATCAGTCTCGTCCGGCGGAGGAGTATTTTCGTAGTTGTCTATGGAGAAGCCGGCCGACTCGATGGCTGGATCGAAACCTGCAAGGCCGTCGATGTTGAAATGGCTGGCATCGCTTGCATAACCCGGCGTCGCATCACCCATTACCCACCCGTACTCAGGCAGGAAGACTTCGAACCAGGCATGCGCCTGCGAAGCATAGACGAGGCTCTCGGTACCGGAATAAGACCTGTTGTCGACATATCCCCTGACGTATCTTGCGGGAACGCCGATCATGCGGAGAAGGATCATGGACGTTGCGGCATAGTGGATGCAGATACCGCTCTCCGCGTCAGATGAAAGGAACCACGGAACAAAGTCGGCACCCTCAGGCGGATATTCGGTATTCGCATCGTAAGGATGGAGATCTCTTACAAAATCCGTTACTCTTCTGACTTTCTCGGCATCGGAGAGTTCCAGGTGACCGTAATAGACTTCCTTGAACCAGGCGGGGATGTTATCGCTGACGAGAACTGCTCTCTCAGTGGCTTTCGGAACTTTAAGGCATGTATCGTAAACATAGTTCTTCAGGTACGACTCGGTATAGATGTTGCCCGTCTTTACCGGCAGCGATGAAGCCGCATATGCACTGACATACTCATGTGTCGAATTGTAGGGATTGACCCTCAGATCGTCGTTATCGTCGAGCGGATAGAAGTCCGTATAGTACGGCGAGATGTCGATCGCGGATTCCTTAAGTTTATTGATGGTTATGAAATACTGTGGTTCTCCCTGCTTCGGCTCGTATTTTTCCTCATAGATCCTTTCCCAGATCCTGGAAGATGTAAGTGTGTTGTCGCTGTATGTGTCAAGCGATTCGAGCTTGAGATACAGCGTATGGCCGCTGAAAACACCCTGCGGGCCGTCGTATTCGGTATTGTTGTACCTTATGACTTCAAGTATTGTATCCTGCGGCGGGTTGAAAGGACCGACCTTCGAGAGATTCGTGTTCATGTTGAACAGCGGAGAAAAGTAGTCCGTATTCGAATCCGCGTAGGGGTTTTTGTAGCCGTTAAGCGCGTTGTTGATCATCTCTATAAGAGGGTTGTCACTGTTTCTCGTGGCCCTCTCGGCAAAGTCTTTGGCCGAAGTGAGGATATCCACCGCCAGCTTGTTCTTGTCGTACTTTTCCTCCGGGAATACCGATCCGAAAAGGAACGTAAGAGCCACTACCGGAAGGAGGAATATGAGGAGTTCCTTCTCGGCATTTCCCCTGTTCTTTCTGCGGAAGACGTAAGTCAGGAGCAACATGAAAACGCCGATGGCCGCAACGAGGCTGGGCACCTGGGAAGGCGTCATGACGATATTTGCGACTGAGCATAAAAAGAACGGCAGATACGGCAGGAGCGCGACTGGGATGAGCTTGCGCTTTATCAGCAGATAAGAAGTCACACAGACCGCAATGACCATATAGGCTAGAGCAAAGATAAACAGCGACAGATCGCCTTCATCGGGTGTCGGATACATTCCGGGGAGTTTATAGAAAGCGTATGTCTGGATGTAGTAAAGGAATGCTTTGAATCCGTCTTTCATCTTAAAGGCGTTGAGCGCGGTCAGGATCAGGAACACCACGGGGAGTCCCGCCATGATGCCCAGAGAGACCTTCGGCTTAACAAGATAGTGGATAACGGTGAAAATGAGCGAAGCGGATAATACCGTAAGGATCGTCACGATGACATTGAACTTGAGATCGAAAGCGGTACTGTACATAAGAATGAAGCCTGTATTCAGGCATACCGAGATAAGGACCGTCAGAACGGCGGAAAGTATCTTCGGAGTGTTATCCTGTTTGACCGTGACCATTTTCTCAGTCAGCATGGATGCCCTCCCCTTCCGGCTTCTCTTTCACGGAAGCGCCCGCAGACCGGTCTTCAGCAGCATCCCTGCCCGATGTTATCCCTTCAAGGATAAAGTCATCAGGGAAGCCTTCTGACTGAGTCTCTTCATTAGGTATCCTCATTCGAAGGATCTGGGTTATGGCTCTCTCGAGATCAAATTCAGATTCTACCGCAAAAGCCACCTCGCTCCTGTCGGGCGGGATGACGCGTATCTTATGCGAAGTCTCGTGCTCGATATAGAATCTCGAAGTGAAGAGGACCTGTCCCAAATGCCGGTCGAGCAGTTCCCTGTCTTCCGTAAGTCTCAGGATAACGCGGGAATGCCCGCCGTATTCCTCCAGTGATTCCTTGACGAGGAGCTTGTCCTTCTTTGCCGACATCTTCCAGTGTATCGACTTGACGGGGTCTCCCTTCTGGTAGTCCCTGATGTCGTAGATCTCGGTGTTGGGCTGCTTGGATTTGCGGAGACTCTTGGCCTTGAATCCGTACATGTCGGGCATGATGTCCGGCAAAACGGGAACCGGTCTTACAAGGATCTCGTTCTCCTTTTCGATCAGTCTTCTCGTACGGAAAAAACCGAAAAGGTCATATATCTCCAAATAGGACATCTGGTAGGAATATGCTCCGCAGTGCGAAGTGTCTATGGGTATCTTCGTGACGCCCTCATCGTGGATCCCTATTATGACCTTGCGCGATGTGCCTGCCATACGGTCGATGTAAGTCGTCCTGATATGGCAGAAAGAAAAATATGAGGCGTATCCCTTCACGGTTACCCTTATGTAAGCCGGTGTGCCGACAAGAGAAGCGTTCGGGGCTTCCGTGCTGACCGAAAGCGTCTGCGCGGCGAAGATGCTCATGGCAAGCGCTATGAGCGGCACCAGCAGTATCACGATCAGGCAGAACCACGATACCCACATCTTGTAACAAAGGAAGAAGATGAAGGCTGATATGAGTGAGACTGTGTAGATACACCAAGTCTTCAGCATAAGACTGTCAGACCTTGGGTGCGAAAGTATCCTTGAGGATATCTTTTGCCACGTCAGTGGTTCTCCTACTGTTGACTTCGGCTTCAGGCGTAAGGATGAGCCTGTGCGTGATGACGGGCAGGAATACTTTCTGGACATCGGAAGGGATGACATAGTTCCTTCCGCTCATGTAAGCATAAGCCTTGGACATGGAGGTAAGCGCCAGT
>Ga0247611_10003107_pt1 | contig 25217 bp, 18 predicted proteins | sample 177DNAGHGhighgp2_FD_192422 | JGI IMG/M metagenome (GOLD analysis project Ga0247611, IMG submission 192422) | Sheep rumen microbial communities from Palmerston North, Manawatu-Wanganui, New Zealand - 1770 DNA GHGhigh gp2 | ecosystem: Host-associated > Mammals > Digestive system > Stomach > Rumen... | reverse complement strand
GCCGTCGGCCATCGGGTAGAGGAATTCGGCCAGCTGTCCGTACATGTGCGCGAGCGGCAGCATGGAGACCACGTTCTGGCGGCCGCCCGGGGGCAGGAACTCCAACCCCGCCCCGATGTTGGCCGACACGTTGCGGTAGGTCAGCATCACGCCCTTCGGGGAACCGGTGGACCCGGAGGTGTAGTTGATGAGCAGCAGGTCGTCGAGACCGCGGACGGTGAAAATGTGGTTGTTCCGAGGTACTTGCACGGGCTCCTTGGAAATCTCCGTCCCTTCGCGCTTGGTGGCGATGATGGAGAAGTCGGTGAGCGAGACGATGGCCTCCAGATTCGGCATGTGCTCGGCGGTCATGTTCTTCCAGACGTACGGCCCCACGATGAGCAGGCGCGAGTCGGAATGGTTGATGAGCGTCTCGATGTCCTCGCCGGAGAACTCGTGCAGCACCGACACGATGACGGCGCCGTATGAGGCGATGGCCAGGTAGGAGACGGCCCAGTTGGCGCAGTTGCGGCCGCAGAGCGCGATCTTGTCGCCCTGACGGATGCCCATCTCCTTGAAATACTCCTTCAGCCGCGCCACCTGCTCGGCCACCTCGCGGAAGGTGTAGGTGTCCGTCCCGTTGTAGTCGGTCAGCGCGGGCTCGTCCCAATATTTTGGAAAAATCTCGTTGTAATATTCGAAAAGATGTTTCGTCATTTATCTGATTATCAATAATATAATAGCTTTTAGAGTGCCGCTACTCGGCGGGGCAAAGGTAGTAAAAAAGTTTGGAAGTTTAGAAGTTTAGGGTCTAGGGTTTAGGGTTTAGGGTTTAGGGTTTAGGGTTTAGAAGTTTATGGTTTAGGTTTTTGGGCCGTTAGATCTGCCGGGGTTGGTGGCGCAGGGATGAAATCCCTGGTGCGGTGCGTTTACGAATGTCGTTCCGATGAATGGTTTTTATTCCCGAATGTAACCTTTTAGCTCTTCCGGCGGGAAACAGAGGTTTACCACATCTTTTTTCTTGGATCTTTTGGCTTTTTTCTTGGTGTTTTGGGTGGGCGCGACGGGCTCGTAGCGGTAGCAAATTCCATAGCCCGAACGGACGCAGACCAGCAACAGGTACTGGATTTCGGCGTCATTGGAGGCGAATTGTGTTCGTATAGCCCAATTCATGGCGTCGATGTTCTCCTTCAGCAGCTCGAACTGGTTGAGTATGGTGTAATGATAGACCAGGGATCCGCCGTCGACATACATGGAGTCCAGACGGGTGAGGTAGTCGATGAGAACGGGGAAGCTCTGGTTGGCGTTTTCGATGATAGAATTCAGGGCGAACCGTGCTTGGTCGGTCTCGGTGAGCGTTTCATCGGTGTCGAACAGCTCCAAAATCTCTTCGTACGGGAAGGAGATGGTGACCGTCGTGTCTTTCGCCGGTATGGCGTAGTGGACTTTCAGCCCGCCGTGAAGTTGCACGAGGATTTTGAGGATGGGCGATTCCATTACGGAAAACGCGAATTGATCTTTCAGCGCCTGCTTCACCACTGTGTCCCCTTTAAGCTCGAAGGCGGAGTCGAGACGACAGTGGAAGTGGAGATCTTCGAAATCGTAGGTCAAACTGTCGATGGTCATGATGCCGGAAGGGAGCGGACAGTCCTCGCGGTTGAATTTGTCAAGTTCGAGGACGAATTGCTCTGCCAGGTATTGTTCGTGTACTTTTTCCAGCGTGTTCTCGTCCGCCGAAACCACAGGCAGTTTGGCGTTCCGGATCTCGTCCATCGTCAACTCGATGTCGATGGCTCTTCGGGTGTTTTCTTCCATGAAAAGCACCCGGTAGCCTTCCATGTATTGGTAGAACCTCTCCGACGTGACCATCACGGTGTCGGAAAGGAAATAGGGGGATTCCAGTGCCGCGTCGATGCCTTCGTGCAGCAATCTCGCGATGTGATTCTTCATTGTCTGGAATTCCTCCGGCGTCATGTTGAAATTCATCGCCTCTTCTTTCACCGTGAGGTTGATCAGAATGCGTCTGTCTTGATGGCTGACGTCTGCGCTCGTGTACATTTCGGGATTTTCGTCGATCTCCTTCTGCCAGCGCTCCTGGTCATGCAGAATGGTTAAATCCATGAACTTTCCCATCATACTGTCTTCCGCTATGGTGATGCGGTCGGCCTTGTCGAGCAGCAACTGTAGCGTGTCGTACGGAAAATGGATTTGGAAGCTGTCGGTGCGGGATATGTTCTCAAAGAGAATGCGGAGATCGTATCCGGCATTCACGAGTATCGTGAGCATGGAGTGTTTCTCGTCTCCGAACAGCAGGATGTCCTCCCATCTGTTGCGATAGGTGCCCCGGTCTTGCTTCGCGTCCTGGAAGTTGGGGTCGGCGACCGAGATGTCGTATGTGACGGTCTCCCCGACTTGCCGCACGGAATCGATGACCATGAATTCCTCGTCGGAACTTCTCCTCGAGAAGGTGAACCGGTTCTCTATATACAATTCGGAGAACACGCTGTGCCGTGCAAGCCATCTCACACTGTCTTGATATTCCGGCCTTGTGCGGTCGGCCCAAATCTGCCGGATCTCCTCGGGCGGGTATCGCAGGACGAAATAGCGGCGCGAACTATCTAAGGTCATGTCGTAGGACATTCCTCCGCCGATTTCCACTAAGTGGGCGTAAAGATCCCTGAACTCCGGTGTGTCGTACCGATAGCGCAGCAGGTTCGCGAAATACTCTTTCAGTTCTGCCGTGTCGCGCCCGAACATGAAGAGGTCCTCCATTGTCACGCCGAAATGCAAATAGTCGTTGTGATAGGATATGCTGTCAACGACCACCCCGTTCAACGATTTCGGACAGTTCAGTTCCGAGTTTCGTGCCACCTCGCGGGCGAACTTCTCGGCATTATACGACTGAGCGGTCGCCGTCCCTGCCGCGATAAGGAGCAGGAAGGCCACCGCCCACCTGGTCAGGTTCTGTTTCCCTGACCGTGTACGTCTGTTCGGCGTTGTCGTAGGTCGCATCGTTACAGCAGTTCGTAGCTCCGCTTCACGAATTCGCTCAGCTTTTCGCCGGTGAGGATGTTTTGCGAGAGCATGGCCAAATCGACCAGCTGCTGCACCAGTTGCGTGCGTTTCGCCTCGTCTTTTTCGTCGAGGATGCGGGTGGCGAGCGGGTGGTTGCCGTTGATCACCAGGTTGTAGTGGTCGAAGCCGCCGTAGAAGCCCTGCTGGCCGGAGACCTTCTCCATGTCCTTGAAACGGCGCATGAACTCGTTCTGCGTGACCATCACGGGCAGGTCGGTCTCGCTCAGCGAATCGACCTCCGGGGTGAACAGTTTCGCATCGACCTGCTTCTCGAAGAGCTCCTTCAGCTGTTTCTGCTGGTCTTCGGAGAGTTTCGAGATGTGCGCGTCCTCCTCTTTTTCGATGAGTTTGTCAACCACGTTGGCGTCCACGCGGGAGAAGCGCACCTTTTCGAGCTTCTGCTCCAGCATGTTGATGAAGTGCGTGTCGAGGAAGCCGGTCATCAGCAGCACATCGTAGCCTTTCTCCTTCGCGTTGGCGATATAGACGTGCTGGTCGTCGGCGTTGGCAGCGTACAGCATGACAATATTTCCGTTTTTGTCAGTCTGCAGGGCGCTCACCATATTGCGGTATTCTTCGATGGTGAAATATTTGCCCTCGGTGTTCTTCAGCAGGTAGAAATCCTTGATTTTGTCGTAGAACTTCTCGTCGGTCAGCGAGCCGTATTCGAGGAAGATGCTCAGGTCGTCCCATTTCTTCTCGAACTCCTCGCGGTTCTCCTTGAACATCTGCTCCAGTTTCTCGGCCACCTTCTTGCTGATGTAGGTGGAGATTTTCTTGACGTTGTTGTCGCTTTGGAGGTAGGAGCGGGAGACGTTCAGCGGGATGTCGGGCGAGTCGATGACGCCGTGCAGCAGGTTCATGAAGTCGGGCACGATGCCTTCCAGTTCGTCGGTGATAAACACCTGGTTACAATAGAGTTGCACGCGGTTCTTCTTGAGGTCGAGCTGGTTCTTGATCTTCGGGAAGTAGAGCACGCCGGTGAGGTTGAAGGGGTAATCCACGTTCAGGTGGATGTGGAACATCGGCTCCTCGAACGACATCGGGTAGAGTTCGTGGTAGAACTTGTTATAGTCCTCGTCGGTGAGGCTTGAAGGCTGTTTCTGCCATATCGGGTCGGTGTCGTTAATGATCCGCGGCACCTGCACCGCCTCCTCCTTCGGCTCCTCCTTCTTCTCGTTGTTCTCGTTGTTCTCGTTGTTCTCGTTGTTCTCGTTATTATTGTTGTCCTGGTTGTCCAAGTTGTCGTTATTATTATTGTTGTCCTGGTTGTCCAAGTTGTCGTTATTATTCTTGTTGTCCGAGTTGTCCTGGTTGTCTTCCTTCTTCCGCCACTCGGTTTTGGTGCCGCACTGGATGGGCACGGGCAGGAAGCGGCAGTACTTGTTGAGCAGCGCCACCAGCTTGTCCTCGTTGACGAACTCCTGCAGGTCGTCGTCTTCCACGTGGAGGACGATTTCGGTGCCGCGGTCGGCCTTGTCGATCTCCTCGAGGGTGAAGTCGGGCGAGCCGTCGCAGCTCCATTTCACCGCCTGTGCGTCTTTGAGATACGATTTGGTGAGGATGTCCACGCGGTTGGCGACCATGAAGGAGGAGTAGAATCCGAGTCCGAAGTGGCCGATAATGTTGGCGGCGTCGTTGCCCTTGTATTTGGTGAGGAACTCCTCGGCGCCGGAGAAGGCGATCTGGTTGATGTAGCGGTCCACCTCGTCGGCGGTCATGCCGATGCCGCGGTCGATGACGTGGATGGTCTTGTCGTTCTTGTTGACCTTCACCTGGATGGTGAGGTCGCCCAGTTCGCAGTCGGCCTTGCCGAGGCTGACGAGGGTTTTGAGCTTCTGGGTGGCGTCCACCGCGTTGGAGATCAGTTCTCTGAGGAAAATCTCGTGATCGGAGTAGAGGAACTTCTTGATCACGGGGAAGATATTTTCGGTTTGTACGTTGATTTTACCGGTTTGCATATTCTTTTGGTTTTAAGTTTGACAATTTGACAGGCGTAGATGTAGCAAAGATTGTGCCAGTTTTGAGTGAGCAGTGAGTAGTGAGTAGTGAGCAGTGAGCAGTGAGTAGTGAGCAGTGAATAGGGAGTAGGGAGTAGGGAATAGTGAATAGTGAATAGAGAGTGAGTCGGGGAGGGCAGGGGTGCGAAAAATATGTGGTTTTATGCATAGTATGTTTGGAAAAATGGTATTTTTGCAGGTTGAACATTGATACCTGGATGAGCGAGATTTTGTACAAATATCTGGATGCCACTGGTGGATTGATGATGCTTTATTATGGCACTCTTCAATTCACGAACGCCACGCAGTTGAACGACCCGTTTGACTGTCATCCTGCATTAATAGATTTCTCGCAAGTCCCTCCTGAAAAAACAAGAGCGTGGCCCGCAGATGTGATTACTTTGTTGGAATCTGACCGCTATCGTAGATACCGTGAACTGGCATATATTTGCAGTCTCTCAAAGAAGTATGATTCTTTGTTGATGTGGAGCTATTACTATGGTCATAAAGGCGTTTGCATCGGATTGGACATGGAGAAAACAAGGAAATATACTTCACGTATGAACGGCAAATTTATTGGCTGTTTCGAATGGGAGGTGCAATACAAAAAAGATGTGGTGAAGAAACCGGATTATTTCAAAAACATACAAGATTTCTTCCGTTACCAGATGACAACAAAGGCAAAGGATTGGCAACATGAGAAAGAAGTACGATTGTTCTCATACGATCCTTCTCTTGAATACAAGCACCTGTTGCCAAATCAAAGTGACGATGTTGGACCCATTGACTGGAAAGAAGTCCGTGCGTTTCTTGAAATTGGTGGCGAATGTTTCGAATCAGTCCGTTTAGGGATTAACATTTCCAAAGAAGATAAAGAGAAAATAGTGAAGGTTGCCCGAGAGCGCAATCCTGAGATTAAGATATACCAAATGACAATAGACCCTGATGCCTTTAAGTTGAAGGAAGAATTAATAAACGATTAAAACAATGATCAATATACGCAAACTCGAATCAGAATTGTGGGAATCGGCAGACCTGCTGCGACAGGGCAGCAAGCTGACCAGCAACCAGTATTGTATGCCGGTGCTGGCGCTGCTGTTTTTGCGCTATGCCTACAGCCGTTACAAGATGGTGGAAAAGGAGATACTGCAGAGCCGTCCGAAGCGCGGTGGGCGCGTGATGCCGGTGGAGCCCAGCGACTTTGCCGCCAAGAGCGCGCTTTACCTCCCCAAGGAAGCCCAATTTGACTATTTGGTGAACTTGCCGGATAATGTCGCTTCAGCTGGATTGAAAAAGAAGGATGGCCACCCTATCAACTCGTTGGGTGAGGCCGTGAACAATGCGATGCAGTTAGTGGAAGACCAAAGTGAGCAACTCACGGGCGTTCTTCCCAAAACCTACACCAGCTTTGCCGACGACCTGTTGCGCGAACTTCTACGCATCTTCAACAACAAGACCATCGATGAAGTGGGCGGGGATGTGATTGGTCGCATCTACGAGTATTTCCTCTCCAAATTTGCCAAAGCGGTGGCCAGCGACGACGGCGTGTTCTTCACCCCAAAATCGTTGGTGAAAATGCTGGTGAACGTATTGGAACCCAAACAGGGCGTGATGCTTGATCCTGCTTGCGGCAGCGGCGGTATGTTTGTGCAGACGGGCGACTTCGTGAATGCGGCCGGCATGAACGCCAACACCCAGATGACCTTCTACGGACAGGAGAAGGTGGAATACAACGCCCAGCTTTGTCTGATGAATATGGCGGTTCACGGGTTGAACGGCAAAATTATTTCCGGCGATGAGGCCAACTCGTTCTACCACGACTACCATAATCTGGCCGGTAAGTGCGACTATGTGATGGCCAATCCGCCGTTTAATGTGGATAAGGTAAAGGCCGAATCAGCTTCCGCTGCGGGTCGTCTGCCGTTTGGATTGCCGGGCGTGAATGCCAAGACCAAAGAAATCGGCAACGCCAACTATCTATGGATAAGCTATTTCTACGCATACTTAAACGACCACGGACGCGCCGGTTTTGTAATGGCCAGCTCAGCCACCGACAGTGCCAACAAAGACCGTGACATCCGCGAAAAACTAGTGCGCACGGGCGATGTGGATGTGATGGTGAGCGTGGGCAACAACTTCTTCTATACTCTCTCCCTGCCTTGCTCATTGTGGTTTTTCGACCGCAACAAGAACGCTGGCATCCGCGACAAGGTGCTCTTCATCGATGCCCGAAACTACTACACCGTGGTGGACCGCACCTTGAACGAATGGACGGAGTGGCAGTTGCGCAACCTGCAGGCCATCGTACATCTGTATCGGGGCGAGACCGGGAAATACAAGGCTCTTGTGGCTGATTACGACAATGCCCTCAACGGTCAAACCGTGGCTACCCTTGAGGAAGCCTTGCAGAGGCAGAAAACCGAGGCTAAACAACGGCTTGCCGATGCAGCACGAAAGGACAAAAAGCGTATTGAAGCAGAGCAAAACGCACGGATTGCCGTGATAGAAGACATGCTTGAAACCGCCCGCCAGCGCGAATGGTTAGTCTCCAAGTTTGGCGAGGATGGACAATATCAAGATGTATTAGGTCTTTGCAAGATTGCCACAATCCAAGAAATTGAGGAGAAGAACTACTCGCTAACCCCTGGCGCTTACGTGGGCGTGGCCGAACAGGAGGACGACGGTGTGGACTTCCACGAGCGCATGAACGAGATTCACTCGGAACTGGCACGGCTGAATCAAGAGGCCAATGTGCTGATGGAAGAGATACAAAAGGCGTGGGAGGAACTGAAATGAGAAAAACCATCACCATAGGCGATTTGGGAACTATCATAACGGGCAAAACACCGCCTACTACTAACAAAAACTATTATGGTGATTATGCGGTGTTTATTAAGCCTACAGATATTTCTGAACAAAGCAAATATACCTACGAGACAGAGGAGATGTATTCAAAACTTGCTGCAGAAAAATATGAAAGTAGCCTAATTCCTAAAGGTGCTATTTGCGTTCCTTGTATAGGAACCATTGGCACAAAAATGACAATGGCTCCGTGTGATTGTTATACGAACCAATCCATTAATTCTATTGTATGCAACGACAACTATGATAATGAATATGTCTATTATTTAATCAAAAACTTCCTGCCAGGACTAAAAGCATATAATTTAGGAACAGCTTCTGGTCGAGAATATGTTTCAAAGTCTAACTTTGAGAAAATTGAGATTGTCGCTGAACAAGATAAAAACATCCAAAAAAGAATAGGACGTATCCTTTCCCGCTACGACACCCTGATTGAGAACTATCAGAAGCAGATCAAGTTGTTGGAGGAAGCGGCGCAGCGGCTCAATGGTTTGTGGAGTTGCGCTTCCCAGGATACGAGAGCACGAAGATTGTGAATGGCGTGCCGGAGGGGTGGGAAAAGAAGAGATTAGAGGATATTTTCTCATATGTTAGAGGAAAGTCATATACATCAAAAGAGCTTTCTGATAGAGGCACCATTTTGGTTAATCTAAAGAATATACAGGCATTTGGCGGATACAAGAGAGATGCAGAAAAACATTATTTGGGTGATTATAAACAAGAGCAATCCCTTGAGGTAGGTGATTTGGTTATGGGAGTAACAGACATGACACAAGAAAGACGACTGGTTGGACATGTAGCACTTATCCCAGATTTCAAAGAACCAGCTACATTTTCAATGGATTTAATCAAAATAGTTCCTTCTGGATTATCAAATTCATTCTTATATTGTGCAATGCGTTTTGGTGGTATCAGTAAGAAAATCGCTCCGTTAGCTAATGGTGTAAATGTTCTCCATTTAAAGCCAGAGGCAATGATGGGAATAGAAATGGTGGTTCCATCAAAAAAGCTTGTTAAGCATTTCGATGATTATATTATACACAGCTTTAATACGATTCTCAATCTTCAAGATCAAATCCGTCTCCTCACTGAAGCCCGTGACCGTTTGCTTACAAAGTTGATGAGAGGCGATATACTATTGAAATTTATTAAAATAAATTAATATGAAACTGACAACGAATAATCAAAAATTGCTGGATGAATGCATACGTCTTGACTTAAATGATAATGAGTATTTCACGAATGTTAATGATTTCTTTGAGTTTTTTGCTTCTTCCATGGTTCTTAAAGATTATGACCTTTCTGATGATGAAATATTCAACGGAATAACGGGACAAGGGAATGATGGTGGAGTAGATGGCTTTTTTTTATTCATCAATGATGAGCTTGTAACAGAGGATATGGTAGAGGACATTGATATTCCTCGCGGCTGTTCTATTGATTTGGTAATTGTTCAAGCAAAGTATGTGTCATCATTTGGCGAAGATGCTATCTTGAAATGGAAAACCTCATCTTCTAATTTATTGGAGATGAAACCATTGAATCAATATAAAAAGCGATATACAGAAAAAGTAATAGATAACTTTACTATATTTGGTAAAATTATTAAAAAGTCTATTCGTTCGCAATGCAAATTGCGTATCTCATATCATTATGTGACCTTGGGGCAAAGTGCTGAAATACACCCTAATGTAAAAGCGCAGAAAGAAGAGTTAATAAATATTGTCAATTCTATTTATCCATCTGCAAACGTATCAGTTTCCTTTTGGGGCGCTGACTTGCTTATGGATACTTATAACAGATCGCCCAACACATCGGTTAATATATCTTTTGCAGATCAGCCTATTTCATTAGGAGCCACTGATATGGTTGCATTAGTCAATCTTGGAACATATTACAAATTCATTACGGATGATTCAGGAAATATAAATAAAAGGTTCTTTGAGGCAAATGTAAGAGATTACCAAGGAAGTAATTCTGTCAACAAATCTATAGCTGAAACTCTATATGCACCAGGGCATGAGGATTTTTGGTGGCTTAATAATGGGGTTACTATTTTGGTTTCAAAATTATCTCGAATTACAAATAAAGAAATTGTTATCGATAATCCAGAAATAGTTAATGGACTACAGACATCAAGGGAAATTTATAATTACTTCTCAAACAATAAAGAAAACATAGATACTGATGGAAGAAATGTACTTGTCAGAATCATACAGCCTGCTGATGAAGACTCACGTGACAAAATTATATTTGCAACAAACAATCAAACTAATATTCCTCAGTATTCTTTACGTGTAACGGATAATATTCATATACAAATAGAACTTTATTTTAAGAGTAAGGGGTTGTATTATGACAGACGTAAAAACTATTATAAGAATCTCAAAAAGAAACCGGCTGACATCATCGGGGTTTCATTTCTGGCTCAATGTTTAATTTCTCTCATTCTGAAGAAGCCAGATTATGCGCGAGCCCGTCCCTCTACTTTGCTTACAGATGATACAATATATAATCGTCTATATGGTGGGGGACAAGATTTAGAGGTGTATTATAAGGCTGCCATGGTTGGAAAGAAAGTAAAAACTATTTTAAATACTTCTCAATTATCGCGTTCATCAAAAAATGACATTCTTTTTTATGTAATATATGCAGTTATGGCAAAACTGTTACATAAGACAGAAATGTCGTTTGATGATTTGTTGAGATTTAACATAAATTTGTTAGACGACAACGCTGTTAATGATGCGATAAACCTTGTAAACAATAAATATGTTGAAAAGGGTGCATCTGGTAGTATTGCAAAGTCATCTACCTTTGTAAATGACATTGATGAGGCTTTGAACCTTTAGTAAGATTAGCAACGAAAGAATTCTAAACAACTATGGTAAAGGACTATAGAGAAGACCAACTGATATAGAAAAGCCCACAACCGATTGTTGCCGAAGCTGATGGGCGGGGAAATATTAGATGATTTACTAAAAAAGACAGAAATGGATATTAATACTATTTTTGATGGATGGGGCACCGAACTTGTTAGCATACTGATTACTTTGTGTATGGCTGGTTTAGGTATTGGGATATACAAAAGAGGTAAAATCAAACAAAAGCAAAAAACCGGTAATTTTGCAAAGCAGAGACAAGAAGTGAAAGATGGAGAGGGAAAAAGGATTCGTCAGAAGCAAAAAGCTGGAGATAATGCTGAACAAACACAAATAGGATGAATTATGGACATTAGTAAAATAGAGCAAAAGCAAACAGCGGGAGATTATTCTGTTCAAACTCAAATTGAGAACCAGAACACATACAATTCAACGTATGTTTACCAATACAATGGGCCATCCCCTACAGAAATGGTTTCAGTAGCCACAACAGTTTTTAATCAAATGTACTCTCTTACGGCCAAAAACTATGCAGAAGTTGCAACTGCTACTGTAAATGAAAGAATTAACGCATTTGGTTGTGAGCTATTCCCAAGATTGGAAAAAATCGAAGGGGCTTTGGAAAAATTCAAAGATCCACGATTTGAGTTTTTGTTACGGGATGCCCAAATAGCTGCTGCAAAAACAGATCGGCAAGAAGATTTATGTTTGCTTTCAGAATTGCTCTCCTATCATGTCTTGAAAGGTGAAGACAGAAAAATTGATGCTGCAATTAGTCGTGCCATTAAAATCATTGATGAAATAGACAATGATGCATTATGTGCATTGACAACAGCTTGTGCTTTTGAGTATTTCTCACCAGTCTCAGGCTCAATTAGCGAAGGCTTGAATTCGTTAAATGGATTATTTGAAAAATTATTATATTTAGATTTGCCAACAGGAATAAATTGGTTAGACCATTTGGATATGCTAGGTGCCTTACGGGTATTACCTCTAAGCGTGAATCAATCAAATGACTATCTATGTTCAAAATATGCAGAATATGCATGTGCTGGGATTAGGAAAGACACAGATGAATTTAAAATAATGAATGATATTCTGACTGACAATGATATTTCTCTCTCTAACATTGTTGAAAATGAGTGTATGGACGGGTATGTAAGGTTAAATATTGTCAGTGTTGATGGGGTTTTGCCAAAATATAAAGAGCTGGTTGCAAATATTAAGAGCTTGTACTCAAAAGATAACAATGCGAATAATATTGCGAGAGATCATTTTATAGGATTGTGGGACTCGTATAATAATCTAAAAAAAGTAAGAACTTGGTGGGATAGAATTCCTAACGCTTTTGATATCTCTCTTTCAGGTCGTGTTTTGGCACAGACAAATGCTAAAAGAGTTTACCCGTCATCACCAGATTTAATTTAACATGTCATACACCTATAGCAAAAGCCAAGTGATACAGAAGGGTACCGCCGAGGCCCGCGACCGTTTGCTGCCGAAGTTGATGGGCGGGGAAATGGATGTTGTTTTAGAAAATTATCCAGCCGTTTGAAAGGATTTTTTATCTTTGCGGCTGGATAATTTTAATAAGAAGATGAAGAAACTTATCATATCTCGTAAGCAGGAACAACTGGTTTTGAGACAGTTGCAGAATGAGCCAACAGCACAATTCCTCGCTGTTTATGGTCGCCGGCGTGTCGGAAAAACGTTTTTGATTCGCGAATATTTTGAGGACGGTTTTGCCTTTATGCATACCGCCGTGTCGCCGATGGAACTGAAGGAGAAAGACCAGAAGCTGCTTTACCGCATCCAACTGGATGAGTTTGCCGCATCGCTTGCAAAATATGGTTGCACCAACACCTCACCCATCAAAAACTGGTTCGACGCCTTCCATAGACTGGAAACCTTACTCGATTCAAGGAGGAAGACCAAGAAAAAGATGGTGGTGTTTATAGATGAACTGCCATGGCTCGACACTCCGCGCTCCGGCTTCCTCTCCGCTTTCGAACACTTTTGGAACGGCTGGGGCGCCGGCAAGCACAACCTGCTGCTGATTGTCTGCGGCAGCGCAACTACATGGATGCTTGACAACCTGATTAACAGTAAGGGCGGGCTTTATGGCAGAACGACACGCGAAATGCACATCCATCCGTTTACCCTGGCCGAGACGGAGGAGTATTTCAGACACCGTGGCGTCACAATGGACCGTTACGACCTCGTGCAAACCTATATGATATTGGGCGGCGTGGCCTATTACATGTCCTATTTCAAGCCCGGAAACTCGTTGGCGCAAAACATCGACGAGCTGTTCTTTGCTGAGAACGGATTCCTGCAAAACGAGTACGACAGGTTGTTCACCTCCCTGTTTGCCGACAACAACCAATACCGGAAAATCGTGGAGTTGCTGAGCCGAAATCGTTACGGTCTTCAACGGGAGACCATTGCGGAAGACACAGGCATTGCCATAGGCGGAACGCTCAGCAAGATGCTGAAGGCTCTCGTAAAAAGCGATTTGGTCACCACCTATTACAATTTCGGTGAATCGAAGCACAATCTTTACTATAAGCTAACCGATATGTTCTGCCTCTTTTATCTCGGTTTTGTGTTAAAAAATCCGACCAATAACAGAACATTTTGGTACGACAATCAAAACTCTCCCAAACTGAATGCATGGAGAGGATTGGCTTTCGAGGATGTCTGTTTCGTGCATCAACAGCAAATCCGATCGGCATTGGGGATCAGCGGCGTGCATTCCGAAATCTACCCATGGCATCTGAGTGCAAACGGCAAGACAAAAGGTGCCCAGATAGATATGATTATCGAACGAGCCGACCGTGTAGTCAATCTTTGTGAAATGAAGTTCACCCAGAATGAGTTTTCCATTGACAAATCTTACGACGAGAAACTGCGTGACCGGCTTGGAACTCTTTCGCAAATGATCGGGAAAAAGAACTTACAACTCACCTTGGTGACCACATACGGATTGAAGAAGAACATGTATAGCAACAGGATTCAACGACTGATAACCATGGACGATCTTTTCAAAGCATAAAAGACAACTGCACAATTAAACGAGTGATTATTATGCCACACAATTACAGCGAAGACCAACTGATACAGCGCAGCACTGCCGAATTACTGGAGAAGGAATTGGGCTGGAAGAGCGTCTATGCTTTCGATCAGGAATCGTTGGGCGAAACCGGCACGCTGGGGCGCACCGACTACCACGAGGTGTTGCTGGTACGCCACTTCCGCAAGGCCTTGAAATCGCTCAACCCTTGGCTGACCGATGAACAGCTGCAGAAGTGCGTAGAGCGGATGACCGAGCGTATGAGCAGCCAGACGCTGATGCAGATCAACGAGCAGAAATACCAGCTGATTCGCGACGGTATTCCCGTGACCCGCACCAAACCCAACGGCGAAACCGAAGAGGTGAAGGCCAAAGTTATCGATTTCCAGTCACCCGAAAAGAACGAGTTCCTTTGCGTGCGTGAACTGTGGGTGTATGGCGCACTCTACCGCCGCCGCGCCGACATCGTGGGTTTTGTCAACGGCATTCCGTTGCTTTTCATAGAGCTGAAAAACCACGATGTGGAAGTGGTGGATGCCTTCAACCAAAACTACCGCGACTACCTCGACACCATCCCGCAACTGTTCTACTTCAACGCTTTTGTTATGTTCAGCAACGGCTTGGAGGCGCGTGTGGGTATGATTGATTCGAAGTGGGAGTTTTTCCACGAGTGGAAGCGATTGAAAGAGGAAGATGCGGGCAACATCGAACTGCCCACTATGTTGAGAGGTATCTGCAAGAAAGAGAACTTTCTTGACCTGTTGGAAAATTTTATTCTATACGACCATTCAGGCGGCACCACGGCCAAGATCATGGCTCGCAACCACCAGTATTTAGGGGTGAACCAAGCCGTTGAGAAATATCGCAATCGCGAATTGCTGAACGGAAAGTTGGGTGTTTTTTGGCACACACAAGGCAGCGGCAAGAGCTACTCGATGCTTTTCCTGTCGCAAAAGATTCGCCGCAAATTTGAAGGTTCACCCACGATCGTGATTCTGACCGACCGAGACGAACTGAACAAGCAGATTAGCGATACTTTCGAGAACTGCGGACTATTAGGCAATGTAAAAGCCAAGAAATTTATCGCCAGTAGCGGGGAAGACCTGATAGCGAAGCTGAAAGGCAATCCCTCCTTTATCTTCTCGCTGATCCAGAAATTCAACGACCCCAGAGCGAATCCCATCTACCCCGACCACGACATCATTGTGATGAGCGATGAGGCCCATCGTACACAAAACGGCATCTTCGCCGACAACCTGATGCACCTGCTTCCTACGGCTCATCGTATTGGGTTCACGGGTACACCGCTATTGTCTAACGACAACATTACAGCCCGAACTTTCGGCGGCTATGTCAGTATCTACGACTTCAAACAAGCGGTTGAGGATAAAGCCACCGTGCCGCTGTACTATGAGAATCGTGGAGAAAAGCTGCAAGACTTGAAGAATCCCGAAATCAACGAAGAGATTGCCAGTGCCTTGGAGCAGGCCGGCGACCTCGATGCCTCGCAATTGGCTAAACTCGAACGCGAGTTCTCCAAGGAAGTCCACCTGCTGACCGCTAAAAAACGATTGCGTATTGTAGCCCATGACTTTGTCAAACACTACAGCGACCTTTGGACCTCTGGTAAGGCAATGTTCGTTTGCTACAATAAGGTCACCTGCGTGCAAATGTACAACTATGCGCAAGAGTACTGGCAACGCGAAATCAAGTCGCTGGAGGAACAGATAGCCAAATGCACTTCGCAACAGGAGGTGCAGGAGATGACGCGCAAATTGGAGTGGATGAAGGAGACCGAAATGGCAGTGGTCATCTCGCAAGAACAAAACGAAATCCAAACCTTCCAGAAATGGGGTCTCGACATCAAGACGCACCGCGAGAAGATGGAGAAACGCGAACTCGACAAAGAGTACAAGGACAGTGATTCAAAGCTGCGTGTTGTCTTCGTCTGTGCCATGTGGCTGACGGGATTCGACGTGAAGACACTCTCTTGCCTCTACATTGATAAGCCGATGAAAGCCCACACGCTGATGCAGACCATTGCACGTGCAAATCGCGTTGCCGAGGGCAAAACCAACGGCCTCATCATTGACTATATGGGCATTGTGAAAGCGTTGCGCCAAGCTTTAGCCGACTATACGGCAAACCAAGGTGGTAATGGCGGGGAAGATCCGACCATAGATAAAAAGGAACTTATCCAACATGTTCTCAATGTGATTGCATCAGCAAAAGCTTTCTTGAAAGAGCATGATTTTGAATTGGATGATTTAATCCAGGCGGAGAATTTTATGAAGTTGGATATGCTCAAAGCAGCGGCAAACGCTATGTGCGAAACGGCTGAAATCAGGAAATCATACTGCACTTTTGTGACCCCGCTGCTAAAATTCTGGAAATATCTGAACCGAGAGGACATCACTCACGAGATGAAGCAGCAAAAGGATGCACTGGAAGCAATTTACAAAGAACTGCAAAAGAAACGCAAGCACGCGGACATCACCGACTTGAGTGTAGCCATCAGTGAAATCATCAACGACCACATAGAGATGGAGGTCACGAGGGTGGAAGAAGAGGCACCTTCGCGCCGTTTCGACATCAGTGGAATCAACTTTGATTTGTTGCGTCGTGAATTTGCACGTAGTCGTGAAAAGAATCTGATCATGAAGGACATTCAGGAGTTGCTTCAAGAACGTATCGCCCAAATGTTAGCACAGAATCCTTCGCGCATCAACTTCTACGAAAAATATCAGGAAATCATCCATGACTATAACGACGAGCAGAATCGCGTCACCATCGAGAAAACCTTTGAGGAGCTGATGAAACTGTCGGATGAACTGACCGAAGAGGAACGGCGTTATGTCCGTGAGGGCTTCGAAAACGACGAACAACTCTCCTTGTTTGACGTGCTGATGAAAGACGATCTTTCAAAAGAGGACATCAGGAAATTGAAGAAGGTGTCTGTGGAATTGTTGGACAAGATCAAAAAACTATTGGCTACAATGGACCATCCGTTTGACAAGCCTGAGACCCGATCCCTCATTGACAACACCATCCGCGACACCCTTTGGGCAGAACTTCCCGACAGCTACCCCGTCGAGAGCATCAACTACTATCGTGGAGCTGTTTACAATTATGTCTATCAGCATTACGGGAGTGTGGCGTAAGAAATTGATAGCATTTTCATCGCAAAGATTTTGAAATGAATTGGAATGATTTTTGAAATAAATCTATCATTTACAACTGAATAATCATGCAATTATGAACAGACTCATCCTCATAGGCAACGGATTCGACTTAGCGCATGGCTTGAAAACAAGCTATGCGGATTTCATTGAGTGGTATTGGAGAGAATGGGGGGCTACTCTCCTGTATAAAGGTGGCATTGCATTTGATGATGGGATTTGTTCAATTAGAATGAACAACAGCATTAATCTGGCAAACTGGTATGATGTATGGAACTATCACTATATGAAGAAAAAACCATATGAGCCGTGGGATGAATTAGAAGTGGTTGACATAGCCAAACAGCACAAGGATTTATGTGATTTTTCCATCAAAAGCCCCCTGTTCGAAAAAATCTGCAATGAAGTTGAGAAAGGTTGGGTTGACATTGAGAATGTTTATTACGCTCTTCTAAAAAAAAGCAGCAATCCCAAACAACTTAACGATGACTTGGATTTAATAAAAGGAAAACTCGTCGAATATTTGAACGAATTACAGAAATCATTCAATAGTTCCGATATTCTTATTCCTAATATTAGAGAACAGATTTTTGATCCATTTAGCAAAGAGGATATTGCTATTGACTCTATGGACAAATACGATGACGAGCTGCCTAAGAGAATTGTTCTTCTTAATTTCAACTACACTAAAACAGCTGATTCTTACATAGGCACAAAGAATTTCGCCGTCAACCATATACACGGTTCGTTGTCCAAACCAGAAAGCGTAATTTTCGGATATGGAGATGAGCGTGACGACGAATACAATTTGCTTATGAAAAAGAATGATAACGAATATCTGCGTCACATCAAATCGTTCCGATATTTGGAGGCACCTAACTATCGTGAGATGTTGTCATTTATCGAATCTGCACCATATCAGATTTGCATCATGGGACACTCATGCGGCCTTTCCGACCGGACTTTGCTTGCCACACTCTTTGAGCATAAGAATTGTGTTTCCATCAAGCCCTATTACTACAAGAAGGAAGACGGCACTGACAATTACCGCGAGCTTGTCCAAAACATCGCCCGCAATTTCAAAGATCCCATCCTCATGCGCGACCGCGTGGTGGGAAAGGAGCGGTGCGAACCGTTGGGTTGACAAAACGTTACAGAGCCGTCATCCCCTTTTGCCACCCCACCCTGTCGAAAACACTTGCCCTTGCCGATAACAATGCATTGTCACAGTCATATCTTCGTCTTTCTCCTCCGATTTGCCAATAGAAGAGATAGGAAGACAGTACCGGTTTTGGGCTCGTGCTGGAGGCACGCTTGGTAGTGCCGTTCATTTACACCGTCGCCGTCTTATCCGATCCATGAATGTCGGAACATCCGGTCATTTGCCGGCCAAATGGGAACTCCGTCTCGTCAGAGAACAAATCAATGGAACACCGCGTTTCTAGACAAAAGAATTACTTAGAGAGCAAGCACACACCTTCGTGGCGAATAACAAAAATCGGATGAAATTCCAAAAAATCTGAAATATTTATAAATTTTTGGATTCTATTCCAAAAAAATCGTATTTTCGTGGTGCGACAAATAGAAAAGCAAACAGATGGAAACCATACAACGCGAATGGTATATTGAAAGACTCAAAACCCTGTGCTTGACAACACCACGCTCCAAAGGGAACTGAAGCCATTACAAGCCATTAAGGATAATTATCCGAAAACAATCCTTACTTTGGACACCATGCCTGTGACTTTTCACAATGGCATTAAGCAGCAAAACGTATTAGATTGGTTGTTAGAACAATAGTGTGAAGTCATATCTTCGGCCGTGAACATTATCCCCAAATTTTCCCTATCTTTGCCGAAAATTTCCCACTATGTGAAAGACAACGTTCATCATTCTTTTCACCACTATGACAATATTCGGGTTTTCACAAGAGGATTGGTTCGGGTTCAACCGCTACAAGGCTGACAACGAGCGCATTGCCAAGAGCGGCGACTTCCCGGAGGTGGTCTTCATGGGGAACTCCATCACCGAGAATTGGGCCTACTACCATCCCGATTTCTTCCGCGAGCACCACTACTGCGGCTGATGCATCGGCGGGCAGACCTCGACCCAGATGCTGGCGCGCTTCACCGCCGACGGCTGCCACCCCAACCCCGACACCTATTTCGTCATGGAGGAGCTGGTGCTGAAGGCCATCGGAGAGGCGCTGAAATAACCGGCCCACAGCCCCCTTCACCCCTGACGGGCTGTTCCGCGCACCGTTTCCGAACGGCGGTTCGGGGAATTTTGCCAACCGCGAGGATTCGGTCGCCTCCGTAAATGCCCCCTCACCCGCCAAAATCTTCCAAAAATCCAGCCGTCCTACCCCAAACGCGGCTCTTCAATACATCGCACTTTTTTTGCAATCTGCAATTTTTATCGCGAAAACTGCAACTTTTATCGCGAAAATTGTTGTTTCTATGTGCTTGATTTTTAATGAGTTGAATTAATTTTGTCTTCGATTTTCCCAAGAAGATTTAGTGTGTTTGCGACCTGGAAATTATTAATGTATTTTATCATTAAAATTAAATTGTTATGACGAACATTAAAGATGTAGAAGACAAGATGATCACCCTGAGAAACCAGCAGGTGATTCTGGACTCTGATGTGGCCGAGCTCTATGGAGTAAAGACAAAAGAAATCAATCAAGCGGTCAAGAACAATCCTCGAAAATTCCCCAAGGGATATATTTGGGAATTGAGTGAAAACGAAAAATTAGAGGTGGTCAAAAATTTTGACCACCTCCAGAGACTTCGTTTCTCCCCTCAATTGCCTAAGGCTTTCACTGAGCGCGGTCTTTACATGTTGGCCACCATCCTGAAAAGCCCCAAAGCGGAGGATGCCACCATCGCCATTGTGGAAGCGTATGCTAAATTACGTGAACTCGCTCAGGTGATTGCCGAAGTCTCTCAACACGAGGACGACAAGGCGGAGCAGCAATCGCTGCTGCAGCGTGGTGGACAGTTTGCGGCGGAACTGCTGACTGACAGCCTGCCGATTCAAAGCAGCGAGACTTCCGTGGAACTGAACCTCGCCATGTTCAAGCTTAAGCACACAGTGAAACGGGAAAACGACAACGATGAACGTATTGCGCGTCTTGAGGCGGAACTGGCAGAACTCAAAAAGGAGAGACAGTAAAAAACACAAAACGGCAGCGGATTTGGACCAGGGCAATTAGAGCGTGCAAGGGCATTTTACGGACTTTACCCAATTGCGTCTGCACTGCGGACGCAATAGAACGGGAGCCAATACAGGCGGCCGAGGCATCGGCGGACAGACCTCTACCCAGATGCTGGCGCGCTTCACCGCCGACGGCTGCCACCCCGACCCCGACACCTATTTCATCATGGAGGAGCTGGTGCTGAAGGCGATCGGCGAGGCGCTGAAATAACCGGCCCACAGCCCCCTTCACCCCCTGACGAGCTGTTCCGCGCACCGTGTTCGCACGGCGATTCGGGAAAATTTACCAACCGCGAGGATTCGGTCGCCTCCATAAATGCACCCTCACCCGCTAAAGTCTTCCAAAAACACCCCCAATCCACCCGAAACGCGGCTCTTCAATATATCGCACTTTTTTGCAATCTGCAACTGTTATCGCGAAAACTGCAACTTCTATCGCGAAAATAGTTGTTTTTATGTGATTGATTTATAATGAGTTGAATATTGTTTTTCCTTGGTTTGTTTGAAATGATTTTGTATGTTTGTCGGCGGAAAATTAATGTTTGTTAGAATAAAATATAGTTGTTATGACAAACGTCGCAGAGACGGAATACAAGAACGGGATTTTCGGACCAATATATGACCAGTTTCGTGGTCAACCGAAACTTGCAATCAAACATTTGCTGAAAATGCAAAACGGCGAATGTCCTAAAGCTTTGCACCGCGAGGATATAGGCTACATCGACATCGTTTGGGGTGAAAATGATTCAAAAACCAATAAGGGATACGGATTGAAGCATATTGTGGAAAAACATGGTGCCAGCATAAAGGAGTTAGGCTTTGAAGTTGAAGATTTCATTCCGATTGTGGTGCAGTTTGGGAATTTGTCTGTGAAAAAATCAGACGACAAGAAGTTGATATTGGAAAGCGAGACCTTCAGAATTGTTATTCAGACCCGATGGGACAATCAGGAGAAAATCTTTTTGCTAACGGCTTTTGACCTAAGAAAAAAGCCCGAGTGAACCGGGCTATTTCTTGAAACCACCAGGACTGCACTCGTTGGTGATTTTACGATAAAGACACTCCCTTTATCAACGATGCAAAAATACATTTTTTTTTAATATCCAGACATTGTTCGATGATTTTTTAGAAGGAGAAAAGTTATACGCAACCACCGTTCACCACCCACAGACAATTGTCTTTTGCGTTTTCGCCCCTTGCGAACCCGCCATTCCGCTTGCCGCACCACATTCCCTTATCTTTGCCGAAAATTTCCCACATAGCCAACAGCTAATAGCTAATAGCCAACAGCCAACAACTATCTCTCCCCGCTCTTCACGAATTTCGCCCAACACCAGCGTCCGTCCGCGTATTCCACCCGCAGGAGGTAACTCCCGGGTTTTATCGACGTGACATCCACCCCCCCCCGAAACGGAAACCCGCTTTGTCAACACTTGCTTTCCCTCCGCGTCGTAGACCGACACGGCACGCAAGGGCTCGCTGCCGACGTCTATCGTCAAAAAGTCTCCCGTGGGGTTCGGGAAAATTTTTAGTCCCGAATCTTCGTTATGCTCTGAGACAGAGGTGTTCCCGAGGATATACACGGTGACAGAACTGCGTGAACTTGTGCACAGGAGCGTGTCGTCCTGGAATTGCTCTTCGAGGTAATAGGTCGTCGTGTCAAAAAGCACCGGCGTGGTGAAATAGTCGCCCACGGCGATGGCCTGCGAGGCGGTGTCGGAATCGTACCAGTGCACCTCGTGGGTGGCCAGCGCGACCACCGTGGTCTGCATTCCCGGCAAGATGTACTGGTCGAAGGCCACGGGCGCCTCGACCTGCGGCTGGAGTTCCACATCGTGGCGGATGCCCACTCCTGGACGCGTGGTGACGGTGAACGTCGCCGTCTGATAGCAGGGGGCGGAAATCTCCACCGTGTAGGTGCCGGCCATGATCGGACGATGATGGCCTGCGTCTCGGGTTGTATGTTCGCCGCACCCTCCAAGCCGGGCAGGTAGGGATAGTTGCGGTTCAGCTGCACATCGTTGTAGTTGTGGTAGATGGAATGGATGCCGTCTTTCAAGATCAGGTCGTTGGAGAGATAATAGGTGCCGTCGGGGTTCTCCAACGGACAGATATACAGGTCAACACTGTCGGCCATGTGGCTGTTGCTGACGTCTTTGCTTTCGGACGGCAACTCGTAGGGTAGGGCATCCCTTTCCTCCGGCGTGACCGCTGCCGGCGCGGCGTTGAGATGGACGCATACGGTGTCGGAATGTGCCGACTCCATATCGCCGCAGCTGTAGGTTATCGAGTAACAATGTTCTCCCGCGCTGGCGAGGCTGTCCACATACACCGAGTCTGTCACTCCCGAGACGATCAGCATCCCGTCGCGGTAGACGTTGCACAGGTGACCGCTCGTCTTTCGGCCGCGTATGGAGAGGTCGTCCAGGCAGAACATATACTGGTCGTGCGAGACGCAGTGCACCGCCACATATTTGGCGGCTGCGGGCACCAGGAAGGAGTATTCGTTCCACTCGGCGATGGTCGTGATGGAGTCGCAGTGCAGGGGAATGAAGCTGTTGGCATTCGTGTCCGTCATCGAATAGGCCGCTATGAATTTCTCGTCTGCAAACCGGTCGGCGAAGCTGCGGGCGAAGAACGAGAAGGTGAATGGCTCGGTGAAGTCCAGCTCCGGGCTTACAATCCAGTCGTCGTTGGAGATGTCCGAATGGAATGGGCTTCCGAGAAACCGGTGGCCCGAGTGTGCCGTGGTGTTGTATTGGTTCCCGGCGAGGAGGTAGTCGTCCAGCACCACAAAGACCATGGGCGAGCCCAAGTTGGGGAAATTCAAGACGCCGAAGGCGGCGGTGGGCGCCCCGTCGCTGGTGATTTCCCAACGATATTGCAGGCCGGGGCGTTCCCACGAAAGCGACGAGAAATCGCCGGACTCCCAATCCTCCGCAATCGGATGCGAAACCACCTGTCCCGACATCGGCACGACCAAAACGGCCAAAACAAAAACTATTAACCATTTGATTTTCATAACCTTATCGAATATTGATGGATGAACACGATGTGTGACTTTCAGCGTTTTTGACAACCTCGAAAAAAGGAAATCCGATGCAAATCACGCTGTTATCCGACGGCAAAATTAAGAATTTTTTGTTTGGGAGACGATTTCAGAGAATTTTTCAATGACGAGTCGATGCCACGGCTGCGCGAATGTCGGCTCTGCCATTTTGTCACCCGGACTCCTGTCGCTCTTCCCGCGTCTCCCGTTTTCCCTCTCCCGTGTCAAAACTGGCACGGAATTTGCAATATGGAATGCCGTCGAAAATTGACGATAATTCTAACTTAAAATAAAAAACAGTATGAAAAACATCAAACCTTTAGCAGACAGAGTTCTTGTGAAACCTGCAGAAGCTGAACAAAAAACCGCCGGCGGCATCATCATCCCCGACACCGCCAAGGAAAAACCCCAACAGGGCACCGTCGTCGCCGTCGGACCCGGCAAGAAAGACGAACCCATGACCGTCAAGGTGAAAGACACCGTGCTCTATGGCAAATACTCCGGCACCGAGATCCAACTCGACGGCGAAACCTATCTCATCATGAAAGAAAGCGACATCTACGCGATCTGTAAATAAGGCAATAGGCATAAGGCAAAAGGCAATAGTTATTCCAAGAGGGCTGCAAGCCCGACATGTGTCAACCCAGGGTGGAGCGAAGCGGAACTCTGGGAACATCAACATCAAAAACAAACGAACAATCAAAAACAAACAAAGCAATGGCAAAAGACATTAAATATAACTGGGAAGCCCGCGAGGGGCTGAAGAAAGGTGTTGACGCATTGGCCAACGCCGTGAAAGTGACACTGGGACCGAAAGGCCGCAACGTCATCATCGACAAGAAATTCGGTGCGCCGCAAATCACCAAGGACGGTGTGACGGTCGCCAAGGAAATCGAGCTGCAGGAGCCCATCGAGAACATGGGTGCGCAGATGGTGAAGGAGGTTGCCTCCAAGACCAACGACCAGGCCGGCGACGGCACTACCACCGCCACCGTGCTCGCACAGGCCATCTTCAACACCGGTCTCAAGAACGTGACCGCCGGCGCCAACCCGATGGACCTCAAACGCGGTATTGACAAGGCCGTGGCCACGGTCGTCGAGAACCTCAAGGCTCAATCTGTGGAAATCAACGACAGCCACGAGAAAATCGAGCAGGTCGCTACCATTTCCGCCAACAACGACTCTGCCGTGGGTAAGGTCATCGCCGAGGCCATGCAGAAAGTCAAGAAAGAGGGTGTGATCACCATCGAAGAGGCCAAGGGTACCGACACGTATGTGAAGGTCGTCGAGGGCATGCAGTTCGACCGCGGTTACATTTCTCCTTATTTCGTGACCGACACCGAGAAGATGGAGGCCGTCTATGACACGCCGTACATTCTCATCTATGACAAGAAAATCAGCAACATGAAGGAGTTCCTCCCGATTCTGGAGAAGGTCGTCCAAACCGGTCGTCCGATGCTGATTATCTCCGAAGATGTTGACAGCGAGGCTCTTGCTACGTTGGTCGTCAACCGTCTGCGTGGCGGTCTGAAGATCGTGGCCGTCAAGGCTCCGGGCTTCGGCGACAGAAGAAAAGAGATGCTGGAAGACATCGCCATCCTGACAGGTGGTACCGTGATTTCTGAGGAAAAAGGCTACAAACTTGAGGATGCCACCATTGAAATGCTCGGAACAGCGGAAAAGATCACGGTTGACAAGGAGAACACGACGATCGTCAGCGGCAAGGGCGACAAGAACGCCATCGCTGCCCGTATCGCCATGATCAAGTCCCAGATCGAAAAGACCACTTCCGACTATGATCGCGAGAAACTGCAGGAGCGTCTTGCCAAAATGGCAGGCGGCGTGGCAGTCATCTACGTGGGTGCCGCTTCCGAAGTGGAGATGAAGGAGAAGAAAGAC
>Ga0247611_10003106_pt1 | contig 25244 bp, 22 predicted proteins | sample 177DNAGHGhighgp2_FD_192422 | JGI IMG/M metagenome (GOLD analysis project Ga0247611, IMG submission 192422) | Sheep rumen microbial communities from Palmerston North, Manawatu-Wanganui, New Zealand - 1770 DNA GHGhigh gp2 | ecosystem: Host-associated > Mammals > Digestive system > Stomach > Rumen... | reverse complement strand
GGCTTCTCTGTCCGTCCGCTGCGCGACTACCATAAGGACGACGAGGGCACACGGCGCATGATGTGGATTCTCTCGTTGCTTGCCACCGTGCTCATAGGTTGTGCCGTGCTCAACTACCTGCTGCTCGTCATTGGCGGCATCAGCCGCAGGGCGCGCGAGATGGCTGTCCACATGTGCTATGGTGCGGAGGCTCGCCATATATATAATAAGGTATTGGCTGAGTGTACCGTTCACCTGCTGCTATCGCTGGCCCTGGCTGCCTTGTTGCTGCTTGTGGCCAAGGACACGATAGAGGAACTGGTGGGTGCTCCATTGACGGTGCTTCTGACGACGGGCAGCAATGTGTGGATGATTGTCGCTACGTGCATCATCGTACTGCTGGTTACGGGCTTGGTGCCTGGCTACATCTATACCCATGTGCCTGTGGCGGCTGCGTTCAGACACTACAGACAGAGTCACCGTCTGTGGAAACTGCTTTTGCTCGGCCTACAGTTCGCCTCGGCTACGTTCCTCGTCGTACTGCTGATGGTGGTTGGTCGGCAGTACCGCATGATGGTCAACGACAATCCTGGCTACGACTACTCCACGCTTGGGGCTGTGCTGACAGACGGCGTAAGCAGCGACCAATGCCAGTTGGCGATGGAGGAGTTGCGCAAATTGTCGGGCGTGAAAGGCGTCACGATGGCGTATGCCAACCTGACGGAGCACCAGAGTGGCGATAACGTCTACTTGCCTGGCAGCGAACGAGAAAACATGAACATTGCGGACCTTTACTACGTGGGCGACGGTTATTTCGACGTGATGGGCATCCCCATTGTCTCAGGTCACACGTTCACAGAGAAAGTCGACACGCTGCGCGAGGTGATGGTGAGTCGGCAGTTTGAAGAGCGTATGAAACAAATAGCCGGCTGGGATTGTGCCGTGGGCAAACAGATTATCTGCACTTCATTCGAAGGTCCTTACACCATCGTCGGCGTGTATGAGGACACCCGCATTGGCAGTATAACCGATCCTGATACCCGCCCTAGCCTCTGCTACTATAGCCAAGACCCCGATAGGATGCACTATCTGTATATCCGATTCCAGTCGATGACCAGTCTGGGGGCAGCCAACGAGGTGGTGAAGCGGCTGATGACCGACAATCCGGACATTGCCGTCACGCCCTATAGTCAGATGGTAACAGAACTCTATACTGATGCCCGTCACTTCCGCACAACGGTGATGATAGGCGGACTGGTAGCCCTCATCATCGCTCTTATCGGGCTCATTGGCTACTTGTCAGGTGAGATAGTCCGCCGACAGAAGGAGATAGCCATCCGAAAGGTGAATGGTGCCAGAATATCCGATGTGCTCAAACTGTTCCAGACTGACATTCTGCGAGTTGCCTTGCCGGCAGTGGTGATTGGCGCCGTAGGAGCGTGGTATGTAGCCCGTCTGTGGCTGGAGCAGTTCAGCGAGAAGACATCGCTTTCGCCATTCGTCTTCATTAGCGGTGCTATCTTGGTGATTGTCGTCATCCTAAGTGTTGTATGTATAGGCTGCTATCGCGTTGCTACTGGTAATCCCGTGAATTATCTGAAAAACGAATAAAGAATAAAGAAGTATAGAACTATGATTAAATTAGAAAACATTCAGAAAGTGTTCCGCACAGAAGAGGTGGAGACCGTTGCGTTGGGCGGTGTATCGCTCGAAGTGAAAAAAGGGGAGTTCGTTGCCATAATGGGACCGTCGGGCTGTGGCAAGTCCACCTTATTAAATATATTAGGACTGCTCGACAATCCCACCAGCGGCTCTTACTTGTTGGACGGTGAGGACGTAGGCTCGCTCAAGGAGAGCCAGCGCACAAAGGTGCGAAAGGGACAGATTGGTTTTGTGTTCCAGAGTTTCAACCTCATCGACGAACTGAACGTAGAGGAGAATGTTGAGTTGCCACTGACATACCTCGGTGTTCCTAAGAAGGAGCGCAAGGCGAGGGTTGAAGAAGTGTTGCGCCGCATGGCCATCTCACATCGTGCACATCATTTCCCTCAGCAACTCTCGGGCGGTCAGCAGCAGCGCGTTGCCATAGCCCGAGCCGTAGTGATGAACCCCAAACTGATCCTTGCCGATGAGCCGACAGGTAACCTTGACTCAAAGAACGGTCTGGAGGTGATGCAACTACTCACCCAACTGAACCAGGAGGGTACTACCGTGCTCATGGTAACTCACTCCGAACGTGATGCCGGTTATGCGCAGCGCATTATCAATCTGCTCGACGGTCAGGTCGTTCCAACCGTGAGACTATAGAAAGAAAAATCCCCTCAATGCACATCAACATCATCACGCACTGAGGGGGATTTTATTTAAGAAATTATACGACTAATCTTCCTGATTCTCTGGACGCAGTTTGCGGACAGTCTCACCAGCACGCCACATCTCCTGATTGCGCATAGCCTCCAGTTCCTTCTCCAGACCGGCACGATAGTCGGGCTTAGAGTTAGCGTCGATGGTGATCTGAGCCTCATTACCAGTCTTCACTGAGTAATACAGCCACTCCATCACAGGCTTGATAGCGTCGTGGAAACGGGGAGCCCAGTCGAGAGCACCACGCTGTGCAGTCGTTGAGCAGTTAGCATACATCCAGTCCATACCCTTAGCACCGAACAACGGACCAAGGCTCTGGGTCAACTCCTCAACAGTCTCGTTGAAAGCCTCAGAGGGAGAGTGACCGTTCTCACGGAGCACCTCATACTGTGCGAGCAGCAAGCCCTGAATAGCACCCATCAGTGAACCACGCTCACCGGTCAGGTCAGAGGTAGCCTCACGCTGGAAAGTGGTCTCAAACATATAACCAGCACCGATACCGATACCGAAGGCGAGCGTCTTGTCCTTAGCCTTACCAGAAGCATCCTGATAAACAGCGTAAGAGCAGTTCAGACCACGACCCTCGCAGAACATTGTGCGGAGAGAGGTACCAGAACCCTTAGGAGCCACCATGATGACATCCACGTCAGCGGGAGGAACAACACCAGTGCGGTCGTTCCAGTTGATAGCGAAGCCGTGGCTATAGTACAGAGTCTTACCGGGCTTCAGATATTTCTTAATGACAGGCCACTGCTGAATCTGTCCAGCATCAGAGAGCAGCATACAGAGGATAGTACCCTTCTCGGCAGCCTCCTCGATAGAGAACAAAGTCTTACCAGGAACCCATCCGTCGGCAACAGCCTTGTCGTAGGTCTTACCCTGGCGCTGACCAACGATTACGTTGAAACCGTTGTCACGCAGGTTACAAGCCTGTCCAGGACCCTGCACACCATAACCGATGACTGCGATAACCTCATCCTTCAATACCTCACGTGCTTTCTCCAAAGAGAACTCTTTGCTGGTGACAACAGTCTCGATAACGCCACCAAAATTCATTTCTGCCATAATTGCAAATTGTTGTTTTAAATGTTATACTTATCCCTTGCCGACCATGCCAGCCCTTAACCCGAGAGCCGTCGTTTTGTTAGTCTGCTCAGTGATTACCCGAAACACTGACGAGGGCTTAACTAAATTTTCGGGCACAAAGATAACAAATTGTAAGCAAACAACCAAATAATCTTACTGATTTATACTTTTTTTATTTCTTTGTTATCTGCCAGGCAACACCCAGCATGACATCAAAGAAATGATTGCGATGTCTGAGACTGATGTCCGTACAAAGACCTAACTCTATACGGGGCTTGAGTTGATAAGAGAGGGTTACACAAGCCCATGGCTGTACCTGCTCTTCCTCATCAGCGCCATAATAGTAGTTACTCTCTTCCAGAGAGAGGGTGAGTCGATTAGACAACGTGATATCAAAGTAGGCTCCCCAGACAACGGTCGGACGTGGTGTGTCGTCCCAGAATAGTCCTCCCATATAGTTAAGAGTACACCAAGACGTGAGATTATTGGCAAAAAGCAAGTCAAGTTCACCACCAAAATAATCAGGCAGGAACATATAGTTCTCACCACCGGGGATATAGACATTACCCATCAGTGAGATAGCAGGGACGGCTTTCCAGCCCTCAAACAACTTCGTCTTGAAACCTACGGCAAGATCACCAATTCCATGATAGTTCTCACCCTCGTCTGTCGAATGCATCCATGCTCCTTGAAAACGGAGTTCCGTGGTATTAGAGATACCATAACGCAAAACAAAAGCAAAAGGAGACCACGTATAGGAATCGTCCCCGAACATCGTATCATGCTGATAGAAAGCATAAGGTTCCCATTGCAAGCGTCCCTTTGGCAGCACGTCTGGTCCTAAGATTGGACCTCCAAACAAATCGGAAGTAAACCCTGCCTCTTCCGTCTCCTGGGACATGGCGCTAAGTGGTAAGAACATCAAGCATAGCAGCAACAGTCTCATGGGGGAGGATTACATTAGGCAAAAGATTACTTTACTGCGGCAGCACTCTGTACCGTCATCCTTGCAGATGCGGACGTTGAAAGTTGATGGATTCTCTTCCTCCATATAGAACGAGAGGCGGTCACCGGCATGTGCCTCAGCGACATAGGCTATCTCGAAGCGCTTGATCTGATGCGTACGATACCAGTCCATATCCCATAGGTCAAGCACATGCTCGATATACTTCACGCTGTTGATATGTCCGTTGATATCCACATCATTATAATAGGTGTCGATGGTGCGCACAAGTCTCGCCTCGTCACTCATCTTCACTCTCCCACCCTTGTCGATGGGACATTCCTTGTCTTTGACAATCCACTGTTCAATGGCACCGTTGTCGATACTGTAGATATCTGTCGGCTGGCGACTCTCGGTATCTATCATCGCCCAGATACTACGTCCATAGCCATAGACCTTACCAGCCTCATCCACCACACGGAAGTTACGACTGGTGAAATAACGCATGGCACTCTCCACCCATGTCTCCACATTAAACTTGGTGTATTGCATGGGCATCTCGTCCATCTCGATAGCAAGACGGGAGAGCACCCATGAGCGTTGGATGGTCATCAGGTATTTCATGCCAAAGCCACGTGCCGAACTGTGGAAGTCGGCAGCATTGAGCAGGTGGTTACCCAGATGCCCCATAAAGAGCCTACCACCAAAGTCGCAATGGAAAGGCTCTGCCATAAAGGGATAGCAGCCTATCTTATCCATGCTGGCACTCCCTTTCTTCCAAGAACTCGCTGACCTGCTCCTGTGTGCCACGGGTCACGGCGATACGTCCACTACGGGTATACTGCAGCACACAGCCAAACTCATCCAGAGCACGGTAGAGTGAGATGATATCATCCGTACGCCCACTCTTCATCACGATGATATAGGTGGGGTTCACCTCCGTGATCTTCGCATCATGGCGACGGATGGTACGGGATATCTCCGGGTTCTGCATCACCAGGTCGGTCTGTAACTTATACAGTCCTGCCTCACGGATAAACAACTGGTCGTCCGTAAAGTAGTTTGCCTTGATGACATCCACCTTCTTTTCTATCTGCTTGGTAATCTTCACGATCTGGTCTTCGTCACTCCATGCGGTGATGGTGTACTTATGCACACCCTCGATACTCGAAGCCGACACGTTCAGGCTCTCGATATTCACCTGACGACGGGTGAATACGGCAGTCACCTGATTCAGGATACCTGCGATATTCTCAGAGTAAACCAGCAATGTATATAGTTTCTTATTCTCTTCCATAACTATGAACTATGAACTCTTAACTATAAACTATGAACTATGAACTATAAACTACACCTCCAGCATCATATCGTTTACATTCATTCCCGGAGGAGTCATCGGCAACACGTTGTCTTCCTCCTTTATCGCACACTCCAAGATATACGGACCCTTCGTCGCCAACATCTTATCGATGGCTGCGGAAAGGTTCTTGCGGTCGGTCACAGCCTCGTAAGCAATGCCATAACCTTTGGCTATCTGCTCATAGCAGGGATTCAGCATCTTCGTGAATGACTTACGACGTAGCCAGAACATATCCTGCCACTGACGCACATTACCCAAGTAGTTATTGTTCAGCAGAATCATCTTCACGGGTGCCTGCTGTTCCATGATGGTACCTAACTCCTGAATGTTCATCTGGAAACCGCCATCACCCATAAAGCACACCACGGTACGGTCGGTAGCAAAGGTGGCACCGATGGCTGCAGGCATACCGTAACCCATCGTTCCCAGTCCACCACTCGTACAGATACTACGCTTCTGGGGATACTTGAAGTAACGAGTGGCAAACAACTGATTCTGACCGACATCCGTCACGAGGACAGTACCCTTGGGCGCATGCTCGGCAACGGCATTCACCACCTCACCCATCAACAGGGGTCCCTCGGTGGGATGGATAGCAGGATCGATGACTTTCACACGCTCCTTCTCATCCAAAACCTTGAACGAATCACGCCATTCCTGATGGTTGTTCTTGTTCAGCAATGCCGTGATGGCTGGCAGAGACTCCTTACAGTCGGCAACCACAGCAACATCTGTCTTCACGTTCTTGTCTATCTCGCTGCGGTCGATATCCAGATGGATGACCTTCGCCTGCTTGGCATAGGTCTTGATATTTCCTGTCACACGGTCGCTGAAACGCATACCGATAGCGATGAGCACGTCACACTCCTGCTCTTTCAGGTTGACAGCATAGTTACCGTGCATACCCAGCATTCCCACATTCAGTGGATGATCGGAGGGCAGAGCACTCAGTCCTAACATCGTACGACCAGCAGGGATGTCCGCTTTCTCCAAGAAAGCCTTCAACTCCTCCTGTGCGTTACCCAGTTCCACGCCCTGTCCTACCAAGGCGAGAGGACGCTTGGCATTGTTGATGAGTTCGGCTGCCTCACGCACTCTCTCTTCCTTCAGTTTAGGAACAGCGACATAGGAACGGACGAAGTCCACCTTCTTAGGTTCCCAGTCGATCTCCTCGACCTGTGCGTTACGAGGAAAGTCGAGCACTACAGGACCGGGGCGACCGCTGCGTGCGATATAGAAAGCACGACTGACAGCCCATGCCACATCCTCCGCATGGCGTATCTGGTAAGCCCACTTACAGATTGGCTGAGCCACACCCACGAGGTCGACCTCTTGGAAGGCATCCGTTCCCAGTGTGCCAATGGCAACCTGACCGGCGATTACCACCATCGGCGTGGAGTCCATCATAGCATCAGCGACACCTGTCAACGTGTTTGTTGCTCCAGGACCGCTGGTCACCAAGGCGACACCCACCTCACCACTGACTCGCGCATAGCCCTCAGCAGCATGGGTAGCACCTTGCTCATGACGCACCAGAATATGGTCAAAGCATTTCTTCTCACCTCGTGTATAGTCGAACAGCGCGTCATAGACGGGCATGATGGCACCTCCGGGGTAACCAAAGATGGTCTTCACCCCTTCTGCCTGTAACGCCCTCATCAACGCCTTCGAACCTGTAATTCTATCTCTCATATTGTTTGTTTTTTATCTAGATATTCTAGAGCGTTCTAGATAATTCCAGAACTTTCTAGAAAATTCTATTCTATTATTCTTACTCCTCCCTTATCCGCTGAACTGACACTCTGCGCATAGGCTCTCAGTGCCTTGCTCACAGTACGGTTGCGCTTCAGCGGTTGCTGAGGACGAGCCGCCAACTCCTCGTCAGTGAGTTTCACGTTAATCTGGCGGTTGGGGATGTCTATCACGATGATATCACCATCCTTGATCTTACCGATATTACCACCTGCGGCAGCCTCTGGGGAGATATGTCCGATGGAGAGTCCACTGGTACCGCCGGAGAATCGTCCGTCGGTAATCAGGGCACACTCCTTACCCATGTGCATACTCTTGATATAAGAGGTGGGATACAGCATCTCCTGCATACCAGGACCACCCTTCGGTCCCTCGTGGGTAATCACCACACAGTCGCCTTTCTTCACCTTACCGCCAAGGATCCCCTCGCAGGCATCCTCTTGGGAGTCGAAACAAACGGCAGGACCCTCGAAGTGCCACAGTGCCTCATCAACACCGGCGGTCTTCACGACACAACCGTCTTGGGCGATATTACCAAAGAGTACGGCAAGACCACCGTCCTTCGTATAGGCATGTTCCAAGTCACGGATACAACCGTTGGCACGGTCGGTGTCCAGTGTACCCCACTCCGCACTCTGACTGCCCATCTTCGTAGAGAAGCGGTTGCCTGGTGCCGACTGGTAGATGCGGTTAGCGTCATAGTCGACACGTCCGTCTGTGATGCAGTATTTGTCCATTGCCTCACCAATCGTCATACCGTCCACACGGGGTGCCGACTTGTCGATCAGTCCTCCTTTGGCAAGTTCATGCATGATACCAAGGATACCACCAGCACGGTTGCACTCCTGCACACTGTATTTCTGGGTGTTCGGAGCGAGTTTGCACAGACAAGGTGTCTTACGGCTCAAAGCATCAATATCATTCATAGTGAAGTCGGCACCAGCCTCCTGTGCCACAGCAAGCAGATGGAGCACCGTATTGGTGGAGCCACCCATGGCGATATCCAGTGTCATCGCATTCAGGAAAGCGTTACGGGTGGCGATATTACGAGGCAGTACGCTCTCGTCGCCATCCTCATAATATGCGAAGGCGTTCTTCACAATCTGACGGGCTGCCTGCTTGAAGAGTTCGACACGGTTGGTATGGGTGGCAAGGATCGTTCCATTACCCGGCAACGACAGTCCGATAGCCTCTGTCAGCGAGTTCATGGAGTTGGCGGTGAACATACCCGAGCAACTGCCACAACCAGGACAGGCACATGCCTCTATCTGTTGCATCTCCTCATCAGTCACCGAGGGGTCGGCACCCTTGATCATCGCTGTGATCAGGTCGGCATTCTCTCCACGCCACTTACCTGCCTCCATCGGTCCGCCAGAGCAGAAGATGGTGGGGATGTTCAGACGCATAGATGCCATCAGCATTCCTGGTGTCACCTTGTCGCAGTTGGAGATACAAATCATAGCGTCTGCCTTGTGGGCATTCACCATATACTCCACACTGTCGGCGATGATATCACGTGAGGGCAGCGAATAGAGCATGCCGTCATGTCCCATGGCAATACCGTCATCAATAGCGATGGTATTGAACTCCGCGGCATAACAACCCATCTTCTCGATCTCCTCACGGACAATCTGTCCTATCTCATGCAGATGGGTATGACCAGGCACAAACTGAGTAAATGAGTTGACGACGGCAATAATCGGCTTGCCGAACTGCTCTTTTTTCATACCCGTGGCAACCCAGAGCGCACGCGCTCCTGCCATCCTTCTACCCTCTGTGCATACCGCACTGCGTAACTGATGTTTCATATCTATCTTATAGTATTTGTCTGTTTTGAGTTTGCAAAGTTACACCTTTTTATAATAAAAACCAACGAAAAAGCGGATTTTCTGCAAACCCGCTTTCAATTCATCACTTAAATCAGCATTTAAGTTTCTATTTCATAGTATTAAATCGTTTATTCTTCTCAATGGTCCAACCCTCACGCTTGGAGAGTAGGCAGTCCTTGCCTTTGAACATCTTCGCTGCCTGACTATCTCCTTTCAACTGCCATTGCAACCAAGCGAGTGCCACCACAGCGAACTCGCCACCATGGGGCTGGGCATACGTACCGCCATGTCCCACAGGCAGATTGGCGGCACAGGCTGGCACATGGTTGATGCGGTGGAAGTCGTCCATACCGTTCTCATAGGCGATATCTGGTTTGCCTCCAAGGATATAGATAACCGGGGAGTGTATCTCGCTCAGTTTCTCCTTCGGGGGCATCGGCATGCCACCCACTGCGGTATGGGCGTTCTGCTGATTGAACAAGCCACTGTTGCAGATCATGATGGTCTTGATGCGTGGGTCGGCACAGTTGTAGAGGGTCTGCAAACCACCACACGACATACCTGCTGCGGCGATATTCTTCACGTCCAACTTCTGATAATAAGGTGACGTGGGGTCTGCGTTCTGCTGCTCCGCCCAGTCCATCGACTCTATCTGCTGCTGCGTGGTAGACATAGGACCGTCATAGTGATCGTCTGTCATGGGGATATAACCTGTAGCCACAACCATAAAACCGTATGATGCGATCTCGTTCAGGAACTTATAATGCTCGAAGGGTGAGTTATTGCAGGCTCCATTGCCCCATACCAGTACAGGCAGCGGATGCTTCTGATCGAACTTCGACAGGTCTTGTGGTACGAAGATGGTATGTGCCTCCAAGGTCGCCTCCTCTTTCATGATAGCCTTATAAGGGCCTGTACCACCCTCCTCCACCAGTCGGGAGGCTGTCTGCTTACATTTCCCACAACATCCCTGATGGTCATCATCCGGCATAAAACTCATCATTCCCATTGCCAACAGGGCAATGCCCAAAAGTCTCATTGTCTTCATCATTCGTTATTCGATTTTAAGTTTACTGCCTGCAAAGGTACTCATTTCCTTCCGAACCACCTTCATTTGATGTAACATAAACTTTCTTTTTCCGAACAAATAAGGGGAATTAGATACATTGCGCCAACAACGAAGATGCATCGGGTATACAACGAAGACGCATCCGATCGCATTTAGAGATAATTCCCAAGCCTCACGAACCCACTACCTTCACCCCCTCGAGAGTGCCACCTTCGCACCAAGGAAGAGGCACTTTCGCATGAAGGAGGTATGGGGCTTCGGAACAAAACAAGTTGTTTTGTTCTCAAAGAAGGCATCCCTATCATTGATTAAGATCATCCTTATCGGAACAAAACAACTTGTTTTGTTAATGGAGAAATTATGGGTGTTTTACACTGGAAGCACCTCTCCTTGTCACCGTTGCCACCTCGTTATTACTCGCAACTGCCTGATAACTAAATAGTTTTGCAAGGCGGCAACGGTGACAAGGATTTAAAAATTTATAGTGCGTGCGCGCACGCGCGAGGGAAGAACAAAGTTTCTCGGTAACAAACCCACCGTCAGTCGGTAACAAACGACCAGTTTGTCGGTAGGAAACTGTCATCAACAAAACGACTGGCAGAGTCATTGCCCTGCCAGCCGAGTTACCAGATAAAAAGATTTACTTCACAATATCTTGAGATTTACTCATCCTCCTCGTCGTCACCCAACAACTCACGAGCGGCTACAGGATCCGACAGAATAATGTTCACCACGCTGACAATATCCGTCACGTTCACCACACCGTCACCATTGGCATCACCAGGAACTGTAAACCCATCATTAATAAAAAAGAAATCCTTCCATTGATACGCAGCCTGATAGGCGGCAGTGGCATCCTTAGGAACATACAATACACATGTCCATTTATTAATGTCATCCAATGCCTGACTTCCACATACTGGCGGTGTAACGGCATGACTGACGAGTTTTGTCATTGCCGTACAGTCAGAGAATGCCTCCTGTCCTATACTGTTCACCATTGATCCGTATGAGAAATTCTCCAGACTTGAACAGCCGGAAAACGCCCAGTCACCAATGCTCGTCACGCTGTTGGGAATGGTGACGGAGGTCAGACCACTGCAACGAGAGAACGCAGAACGGTCGATACTCGTCACAATATATGTGGTGCCATTATAGATGACGGATTCAGGAATAATGATAGAACCAGTATTTCTTCGTAAGATTTGAAATCACTTCCCTTATAAGACACAGCGACAGTGTAGTCTTTTGCTGAGGTGATATTGTAATAAATGCCATCCACATCAAAGTCGTGGGCATTTGCCTTTGCTCCAACCATGCTCATGAGTACAGTGAGCAGAAATGTAAGTTTAAATTGTTTCATAGTCATTCTTTCTTAAACTTCATGTATATCGAATTCTTCAGTCAATTTAAATCAGATGCCATATTTATCGAAAATTTCTTTAACGGCAGTCTCGTTCTTTTCGTCATACACAATACAGCCTTCAGTAATAAGCCCTGCCTTCTCTAATTCTCCAATGAGTTCTATCATCTTAGGATTGATAGATGGTGAGATTTTGACCATAATTTTTTTGTTCATAATAACACATTTTCTTGCCTATAGCAACCCGGATTCAGCGGTTAGTATTGTTAAACGGAAAGACGTGGGTGCTCTACTTCTCACTTATCCCATCGTCGGGCTCTCGCATTGCCTTGTACAAGGATAAGCAACTCGAGATAGCCCACGTCGTGATATATTGAGACTGCACACTACATAGAGTGAGCAGGGTACAATACACCCAAAGTGGACGTTCTGGTTGCGTATCTTCTTGTACTTTAGATTTGCGAGATCTGACGATAGAAGATAACGTCCGTAAACGTCCTTTTACCAACAAAAGTTTGACCCGCTGTCCCTTTCGGGCTACTTCGAGTCAGTTGCAAACTGATAGTGATTATTTCTGAAACTCCAAAGGATTCATAGGAAAAAAGTGAAGACCCCCTCCTGACCTCCCCTGCTGAGGGGAGGAAACGTAAAAAGTACAGAAAATATTTGGAAGACAAGAAAATAATCTCTATCTTTGCAAACGAAAGGAAACAAGTTCCTCCCGCTGAAATGAAAGAGTAGCACCGTAATCGGGTTAGCAAATCAGTTCAGCGGTTTTTTATTTCCTCAAATTTTGAATCTCAGCGTCAAATGTTTTCTGGTCTATCATAGCATAAGGTTTGAACAGACCAGTATTCTTTATCTTACGAATACATAAATAGGCTTTTTCACCAAGTTCACGGCTAAAATATGCAAAATAAGCAGTTTCTGGATGTTTTCCTGGAAGAACCTCACGCCAACCTTCATAAATAGACTTTTCAAGAAAACCTTTCAAATCTTGGGCAACCTTATTCTTAAAAGCATTAAAGCGATTGTCTTGAGTATTCTTACTTACAATGGTCTTCAAATCAGACTTAGTAATTTCCACTTCCATTGTGATAACATTAGTTATTACAAAATGCATAGGACAGTTTTTTAATGTATCTGCGATACGCAATGCTTCCTCTCGAAATCTTTTGCTTTCGATGTAATAGCCTTCGTCAGTTCTTTTAGCCATAATAAGAATAGTTATTCTTTTACTTAGTGCAAAAATACGAATAATTTAGAAAACTCCAAAGGATTCATAGGAAAAAAGTGAAGACCCTCTCCTGACCTCCCCCTGCTGAGGGGGAGGGAAAAAGAAAACGAGGAAGCATGGTCGCTTCCTCGATTTAGTCGAAATACTTCTCTTAAAGATTTTATCTGTTTCGGAATGCCTTCAACTCCTTGACGATCACGTCGAAGTCATCGGTAAGGGTCAACTGGAGGTTCTTGTATTTCCCTAACTTGACAAGTTCCTCCAAGAAGGGATATACAGGGAGTTCCTTCGTCCAGAAATCGGTGCCGAGGAAAATCATCGGACTGGAGTAGCCGAACGACAAGTAGTGGTTCTGTACGGCATCCTGGAAGATTTCCTGCATCGTGCCGGCACTTCCTGGTGTGTAGATAATACCACCAAAGGCAACGGTCAGGATCAGATCCTCACGGATGCTGTTCTCGAAGAACTTGGCGATATGTGTAGCAAAGGGGGCTGAGGGCTCATGACCATAGAGGTAGGTCGGAATACCGAGACTCACATAATCACCCTTACGAGGATAGCGCTCCATCACCTCAAAGGAGGTAGCAAGCCATCCTTTATCTTTGAACGACGGTGCCACTTTGAGCATCTCGATGGCTGCATCTACCTCCTGCTCTGTACGTCCTGCCATCCAAGCACCCAGATGGGTTGCCTCCATAGCACCTGGTCCACCACCACTCAACATGATAAAGCCCTGCTCCGTGAGTTGCTTGCTTAACAGCACCACCCTCTTATACATCGGGTCTGTGCGAAGCAAAGCATGTCCACCCATGATACCCAGACAAAGGCGTGAGTCATACTTTTTGAAGAACTCGTCAAGAGCCACATGGATACAGTGGTCATGCAGCGTACGAGCCAGAGACTCCTCCACATTCTTAGCCTGCTTTCCATTCTCAATAAAGTGCTTATACACCTTCGTGTCGTAGCAGGTCTCAAAAGATGCCTCCTTCTTGGGGTCGTAACCTGCATAAAGTTCCGCTGCGCTGTACAGTGATGTGCGGTTCACATCAAAAGGCACAGACTTCAGATAATCCATTGCTTTCGCACTGAACAGATCGCCAGCAGACTGCGCTTTTACAGTCGTGGCAGCAAGCACCATAAGTGCCATCAAACAAATGTTCTTCATCATTTTCTTACTTTTTTATGATACGTCCTTGTGGTTTCGCATATTCTTGACCAATATGTCCATTGAGGTTCTTGGAGACAAACTCAATAAAGATATCGTTATAGGTTCTCTTTGTTTCCCAAATAATTTTGCAACCCTTCAGTGCATTATAGAGTCCTCCATCCGTCACGCAATATTTGGTAGTGGCAACCTTATAGACACGTTCCTCATTGATAGGCTCGTAGTGCTGTGTAAAACTGTTGAGTACCTGTACGTCACTGACACGATGCTCGTTCTCGTAAACAGTGAACTTCATACCCGACACCTGCGGAAACTGTCCATCGGGCTTAGGCAGGAAAGCCATCAGTTTATTCAACATAGCAACCAATGTACTGCCTTTCACCTCTGCCACTACTATATAGTTATCGTAAGGTAACAAGGATAGTAGGTCGCCATAGGTCAGGTCACCCGCTTTCACCTCGTTGCGGATACTTCCACAGTTCAACACAGAGATATCCGAACCAGTTACCAGACGGAAGGCATCAGTAACAATATCACCAGCATTCGTTTCACTCACACGGACGGCTTCATTACCTTCGTCATCATAGATACGCAAAGGAACCTCACTATGACATATCAGACGACTGGTCTGCGCATTCAGCATCGTGTTGATGCTATCCACCAAATGTGCCACATAAGTATTCTTCTCTTTCACACTCTCCATGGGGATAAGCGTAGTCGTCATCTTACCATCAGGAGTAATGAGTAATTTTCCGATATTGGCAAATTTCGTCCCCGTCTGTGTCACAATGATAGGTTTTCTCACCTTATTCAGTATCGTGTCAGCAACAATGGATGAATGAGTATGTCCGTCCAAGACAATATCGATACCCGTGGTATTCGCCACCAGCGTATGAGAGTCGGAATGACGTGCTGTCTCACGCTCACCCAGATGAGAGTCGACAATCACATAGTCTGCGCCTGCTCTTCTCGCCTCGTCCACCGCACGCTGTACCAATACGGGGATATCCTCAGTCTGCAAGTCGTAGATCAGACTGTCACGCTCGTCCTTGAAAGCATACGCCTCGTCCTCCATAGAGGTTGGTGTGACAACACCGACAAAGGCGATTTTCTTATTGCCAACGCGTTTCATCACGAAGGGTGCATACACCATCCTAGCAGTACGTATATCATAAAGGTTGCAGCATACAACGGGGGCTGGCACCTGGCGGAGCAACTCAAACATACGTTCCATGCCATAGTCAAACTCATGGTTCCCCAATGTGATAGCATCATAATTAAGAGCCTTCATGACATCCACCACATATTGTCCCTTCGAGATGGCTCCCACCGTCTGACCTTGGACATAATCGCCATTCGACACCAGACAGACATCGGCTGTGTCTGCTATGGCATCACGCAGTCCTGCTAGTTTGGCATAACCATCCATCGCACAATGTGCGTCATTCTCATATAGAATGACAATATTCTTTTGTTTCAGGCTGGTAGGAGTGTCCTTGACTGTCTGTTTGCAACCTACCAACAGCAAGATCATCACAACCAACAGGAGTCCTTTAATTATCTTGTTCATCATCTTATAGTTTTTGGTTAATTATCGAATCTTTTTCTATTTGGATGCAAATATACAAAAAATTTTGATTATCTTTGCATACATTATTAATAACCTTAGAAAAAAAATGAAAACAAGACTACTAGTCGGTGCATGGCTTATATGCTTGACAGCATTTGCGCAACCTCGAAAAGAAATAAATCTGAAAACCTGGGAGTTCTCGCGTGACAACCAATCGTGGAATCAAGTGAATATCCCTCACGACTGGGCGATAGCGGGTCCATTTGACAAGAAATGGGACCTGCAGAAGGTTGCCATCACACAGAATGGTGAGACAGAGGCAACAGAAAAATCAGGTCGTTCGGGGGCTCTGCCATGGATTGGTGAGGGATGGTATCGTACCACCGTGACAATCCCACAAGGTTATGAGACGGCAGAACTGGTGTTTGACGGTGCCATGGCAGAGCCAAGAGTCACTATCAATGGTAAAGAGGCAGGCTACTGGGCTTATGGCTATAATGCCTTCCGTATTGATGCTACTCCCTACATGAAGGCAGGAAGACTGGATATCAGTGTACACTTGCAAAATCTGGAGGAGAGTTCAAGATGGTATCCTGGAGCCGGACTCTATCGTCCTGTGACCTTGATTCTGAAACAACAAACACATATCAACGACTGGTCATTGTTTGCCCGTACTATCCAATTGAGTCAAGAGAAGGCTGAGATTGCCGTGGATATGTCTGTTGAAGGAATGGCAGAAGGAGTAACCGCAAATTTCGAGATTGCTGACAATCAGGGAAATATCGTAGCATCGGCTAATCAATTAGATGTAAAGAACGGATTGGTTAATACGACCATACAGGTAAAGCGTCCTAACTTATGGTCACCAGAGTCACCTTATTTATATATACTAACCGCAAAGGTTACGAAAGACGGCAAGACGATTGACGTGAAGACGCAAAAGATAGGCATCCGCACCATCAAGGTGTCTCGTGAGAGCGGTTTCCAATTGAATGGTATATCAAGAAAGATAAAAGGTGTTTGTCTGCATCATGACTTAGGTCCCTTGGGGGCTGCCATCAATAAAGCAGCACTGATCCGTCAGATCCGCACGATGAAGGAAATGGGATGTGACGCAATCCGCACGTCTCATAACATGCCATCAACATGGCAGATGGAAATATGCGACTCGATGGGTATGATGGTGATGGCTGAGAGTTTCGACATGTGGATATACCCAAAGTGTAAGAATGGATATGCACGTTTCTTCAAAGAGTGGGCTCTGAAAGACATCACCAACCTCATCCTGAACCATCGTAATCACCCAAGTATCGTGATGTGGTCGATAGGTAACGAGATTCCAGAACAATGGAGCGAGGAAGGCAGACAGATCAGCAAGCAGTTACAGGGGCTCTGTCATGCACTTGACCCCACCCGACCCGTGACACAGGGCATGGATCGTGCGGAGGACGCACTCAACAGCGGTTTTGCCCAAACAATGGAGGTGCCTGGTTTCAACTATCGTGTACATAAATACGAGAATAACATCAAACAACTGCCACAAGGTTTTTTGTTAGGTAGCGAGACGGCATCGACAGTGTCGTCACGTGGTGTGTATAAGTTTCCTGTTGTCCCCACTGACAACTCGCAATTTGCCTCCTACTCCCCCAACTACGACCCCACAGCATTACAAAAAGCAGACGGACAATGCAGCAGTTATGATGTGGAATGGTGCTCATGGTCAAATCTGCCTGACGACGACTGGCGTTGTCAGGATGATTATCCTTGGGTGATTGGAGAATTTGTATGGACGGGCTATGACTATTTAGGTGAGCCGACACCTTACGATGAATACTGGCCCTCTCGCAGCAGTTATTTTGGTATATGCGACCTAGCCGGACTCCCCAAAGACCGTTACTGGCTGTATCGTTCGAAATGGAACACTAAGGAACATACTGTTCATCTGCTGCCCCACTGGACATGGCAGGGACGAAAGGGTGAGACAACACCAGTATATTGCTATACAGACGGTGTGGAGGCTGAACTTTTTGTCAATGGCAAGAGTCAGGGACGCATCCGCAAGAACTCTACAGAGCGACTGGACCGCTATCGCTTGCGTTGGAACAATGTGAAGTATGAACCTGGGGAAATTCGTGTCGTGGCATACGATGCTCAAGGTAATAAGATTGGCGAGGATACCAAGCGGACAGCCGGAAAGCCCGTCGCTCTTGTGGCAAAGACGGATAGGAAGAGTTATCGTGCTGACGGGGAAGATCTGGTATTTGTAACTATCAGTGTAGAGGATGCTAAACACATCCCTGTTCCTACTTGTGATAATGAGTTAACCTTCTCTGTTGAGGGTACTGGACAGTTTGAGGCGGTTTGCAATGGTGACGCCACATCTTTAGAGTCGTTCAAACAACCCCATATGAAACTTTTCAATGGAGAACTGGTAGTCGTTCTGCGGACATCACCACAGGCTGGTACCATCCGACTGCACATCAAAGACGCTAAAAGAATGTTGCGTCCCACAACGATCACCATTCCCACTCAACGATAAATAAAGAAGGTCTCTCATCACGAGAGACCTTTCTTTTATCCTTATAAACAATCTTCTTACCTTATTGAACTACCCCTATGTCCTTTTCTATGCATTTCCTAATGCAAAATTACATCAAACACTTCTATTTATTTATACTTCAGAATCAAAAATAGGTTCAAATGCCTTATTTTTGACCTGCGTCAATTCTGCATGGAGACTCATCCATGAAGAGATAAGAAGGTTGATAACCTCCTGCATCTACCACCACTTTCTCGAAGACAATGGCTGGATCATTTGGCTGTATGGTAAGAGTATGCAAGTCACCTGCCCCCACCGGTAATTCAACCACACTTTCAACCACACGCCGAGAAATGGTAGGATAATAAATAGAATATATATTCTCCTTGTCCTCATTGAGATTCTTATTGAAATTCACTGTGACAGGAGTGTTTCCGTCAAGATTGACCTGATAGGTTAGCCCGCCTTTATTAAGATAATCAAGCGTGGACTTAACAATCACATGAACTTTCACTTTATCTAAAAACTTATTGTCTGTCTTAAAGCGATACGAAAGACTACCTCCTACCGGACTCTTCGTATAGGGCATCAAGGTAACACCACTACGGGTACGTCCCATATCAGGAATCACCGTCCATACAGTCTCCACATTACTCTTTGCCTCATAATAATGCTCTGCTTCCATAGATACCACACCATGCTGCATGAAGAAGATGAAACCACCTCCCTCACCTTCTGGCAATCGCTTAACCTCAGGCATTCGGTCGGAAGGGAAATCGTCGTTCCATGAGGTATAGCCTATATGCTTCTGTGTCATCATTCCATTCCACTTTCCATTCGCCATCTTGTGGTTATAATCGGCACAGAGCATAGAGTCACGACGGAACGCCTGCTCAACCTTTTCTGCCCACTGGTTGCAATCAGGATTACCTTCCTCGTAAAGTTTCTGGTTCATTGCCTGAGCATAGTACATCTGATAGAGATTCGACATCGCCTGAATAGGGAAGAGAACCAACTGCTGGTAAGCATCTTCATAACGTTTGTCAAGAGTCAGATACTGGCGTAAAGCCTCTGCCTCCAAACGCATAAAGTCGTCTGCGACCTGTCGCCACTCTCCTGTATATACATTATAAGTCTTAGCATCCAGCATCTCTGCAGTAACACGCCCATTCATCTTACAAGACAAGTTAAGTAAACGTGCTGCCTCAGCAGCCTGACTCTCGCCAAACTGCTGACGGCAGAACGTCTGAGTATGATTGATAATTAGTTTTGATTCATATTGATTAGGATTCCATGCCATATCCATGAAGAATGTGATAGGATACTCCATAGGTTTCAAGTCACCCACATTCAGAATCCACATACGCTCAATACCATTGACATAGGCAAGACGCAACTGCTCCCACATATTCTGAGTAGGGGTTACATTCAACCATTTAGTGTTACGTGGTGCTCCAACATAATCTACATGATAGTAGAGTCCCCATCCTCCAGGATGCAGACGTTCCTTCTGATTAGGCACACGACGGACATTACCCCAATTGTCGTCACACAACAGCATGATAACATCATCTGGAACACGCATACCTTTATCATAATAGTCCAACACCTCTTTATATAATGCCCATACCTGTGTAGTCTCCTTTGCTTTCTTACCAGTTACCTGACTGATGATACGACGCTGGTTTTCAACAATACGCTGTAACAATTTGGTATCTGCATCCTCACTCATTGCCTCATCACCATCACCACGCATTCCGATAGTCACCATATCTTCAGAACCCTTCATGCGCTCAATACCTTCACGAAAGAACTGGTCGAGTTTCTGTTGGTTTTTTTGGTAGTTCCATGGTCCCCATTCTCCTCGATGACGAGCATATTCCTGATGATTACGCGCCATCGGCTCATGATGGGATGTACCTATAATAATACCCATATCATCTGCTGTCTTGGGATTCAACGGGTCATCTGCATAAAAAGCCCACATCCACATCGCTGGCCATATCATATTACCACGCAAACGAAGTATCAGTTCAAAAACTTTTTCATAGAAACGATGGTCACCATAATTTGTACCAAAAGTGTTTTTTACCCATGATGTCAGACAAGGAGCCTCATCGTTCAGAAAAATACCACGAAACTCCACGGCTGGCTCGCCATCCGTATATACACCTTTTTTTATATATATATGATCATGGTGCTCAACAGGGACATCTGCCCAATAATACCAAGGAGACACCCCCATCTGTCGGGAAAGTTCATAAATACCATAAACGGTGCCACGACGATCACTACCGGCGATAACCAACTGACCATCTATCAATGTAATGATGAATTTCTCCCGCTTTCCTTTCAATAAAGAGACATCCAGTTTCTTCTGTTTCACATACTGATTGAGTAAAGCAGACCGCCCTATAGTTCCGACGATAATTTTAGCATCAGTAGTATTCACCAACTGAGCGTCTCTTCCAGTCACTCTTCCAAAGTCTTCCGCTAATGTCTTTGCCGCAATAGCAACAGCCTTAGCATCTGACATATCATAGCCAATAGTTACAATACCATTTGTGAGTAACATATCTCCTTTCGTGAATCCGACAAAACAGGAAGCAGCCATACTCTTTATACTTATTGTAAGCATAAAGACCATCAGCATGAAGCGAAAAACAATTTTCATAAAAGGTATCACTTGTTTCATAAAACTTACTATGTCTTCGTTATTGATATTGCAAAGGTAAGGCTAAAAGCAATACGAAACAAGGAAAAAAGTAAAAAAATATGGATATGAAACAAATTGAAACGTTTTTGGAACAAAAACAAAAAATCCCCACAGGTTTTTCCTGTAGGGATTTCTATTTTATTCTGTTTATGATTACTTAGTAGTATCAACAAACATTGCAACGCGGTTGAAGTCAACCTCCTCAGAGAGTTTGTCAGTTGCTCCAAGACCCTCAGTAGTGATACGGTCAGCAGCAATCTTATAACGCTTGATGAGAGCATTCTTCACAGCAGCGGCACGAGCCTCAGACAGTTTCTGGTTCAACTCTGGCTTACCCTCTGGAGAAGCATAACCACGAACGAGAACCTTAGAATCCTTATGGTTGCGCATATACTTAGCAACCATCTCAACACTTGCATACTGAGCAGCGTCGATAGTGCTCTTACCCTGACGGAAGATAACGATTGGCTGGAGAACAGTCTCGTTCTTCTCGATAACAGCAGCAGTAGTAGGACGGGCCTCGCAGTCAGCAAGTTTCTTCTTCAAATCAGCGATAGTCTGGTTAGCAGCGTTAATCTGACCATTCTTAGCGTCTACATCAGAACGGAGTTCGTTGATCTTAGCGTTCAGAGCGTCAATCTCAGCCTGGTCGCGGAGTTCAGCAAGTTTGTAGTTGTGTGTACCATTGCTTGTACCGAACTTGTAGTTAACACCAACCTTCAAAGAGACAGCACCATTCCACTTCTTACCTACAGTAGTCTGCATCTTGCGGAAGGGGTTTGCATACTGAGGAACTGGCTGACCAAGTACAATACCTGGCTCCAAATATACCTGCCACTGCTTAGCATCACCAAGGTTCAGAGCGAGGTCAATCGCAGCCTTAGCATTGATACCACCTTTCTTCTCTGCCCATGCACGGCTATAGCCACCACCAGCCAAAAGGATTACCTCGAATTTACGAGGCTGTCCCTGATAACCAGCAAAAGCGTTGCTCAGATTCCAAGTACTCAAAATGTCAAAGTCTGTAGCATTAAAGAAAGTCTTGCTTCCAAAACAAGACTTAGCCTCAGTCTTGTTTCCGAAATAATTGTTGATATCCAAAGCCAAACCGAATACGGTGGTCAGGTTCTTACCAACACGTACACCAAATTCAGGAGAGAAGCCCTTGAATCTACCAAAAGTTCCTTTTGCTCCCAAATCATACTTACTTACAGGAGTTGCAACACCGGCATTGATACCAATGTACCAGTTGTCACCAGCCTTGTTTGCTGTTACTGCAGTGTTCTGTGCAGACACAGACGCTGTCATCAAAGTGACAGCAAGCATTAAAAAAAGTTTTTTCATCTTTTTACTAACTTAAATAAATTATAAATAAATCTACCTATTTCTGGTTTAATTTCGAGTGCAAAGTAAATAAAAAAAACAATAAGTTCCAAGAAAAACGTGTAAAAAGTACCGTTAAAAGTGCAATTTTTGATTAAAATCAGTGATTTATTCGTTTTTTTGCAGTATTTTTGCGAATAATATGAAAAAAATCATACTAATTACAGGTGGACAACGCTCGGGGAAAAGCCAATATGCAGAGAAGTTGGCTCTTAGTTTGAGTGATCATCCCGTCTATGTAGCAACGGCTCATATTTGGGATGATGAATTCAGACAACGCGTCATGAAACATCAAGAACGCCGTGGTTCTCAATGGATAAATATTGAGGAAGAGAAATTATTAAGTCGCCATGACATCACAGGGCATGTTGCGGTTATTGATTGCATTACATTATGGTGTACTAATTTTTTCTTCGATCGACATAAATCCGACCAAGAACAGCCTTCTGTAGATGAGGCTTTGGACGCTATTAAGAATGAGTTCGACCTGTTTACAGCACAAGAAGCCACCTTTATCTTCGTTACTAATGAGATTGGTTCTGGTGGCGTTAGTCCTGATTCTATACAACGTCGCTTTACGGATATGGAAGGATGGATGAATCAGTATGTTGCCTCCAAAGCAGATGAGGTGATTCTGATGGTAAGTGGTATACCTATAAAAATAAAATAAAAGGATGAGAACATATCATATACAGCCCTTGGACGAGAAACTACGTCCTACGATACAAGAGAAGATTGACAACCTGAACAAGCCCAAAGGCTCTTTAGGACGTTTGGAATCCCTTGCCATGCAGATTTGTTTGATTCAACAGACACTAACCCCCAGCCTATCCCATCCATGTCACCTATTATTAGGTGGTGATCATGGTATTGAAAAGGAAGGAGTCAGTGTGAGCCCTCGGGAGGTCACGTGGCAACAGATGATCAACTTCACCAAAGGCGGTGGTGGTGTAAATATGTTCTGTCGGCAGCATCATTTTGATTTGAGAATTGTGGATATGGGGGTTGACTATGACTTGAGTGCTTATCCGCAAATCATAAACCACAAGATAGCGAGAGGTACTAAGAATTTTCTATATGAGCCTGCCATGACTGAGGCGGATTACGGAGAGTCACTTGCCGTTGGCGAACACCTTGTTGACGAATGCTATCAACAAGGTTGTCACATTCTGTCAATTGGGGAAATGGGAATTGCCAACACCTCACCCAGTAGCATCTGGATGCACCTCTTCTCTCAAATACCTCTTGAAAACTGTATTGGTGCGGGAGCCGGACTTAACAGTCAAGGTGTCCGCCATAAATATGAGGTACTAAGTAAGGCTTTAGACAACTACCAGACACATACCCTACATCCTACCGCAGAGAGTGCCATCCGCTATTTCGGAGGTTTTGAGATGGTAACGGCGATTGGTGCCATGCTACGCGCTGCAGAGTTACACCTTATTATATTAGTGGACGGGTTTATCATGACGGCATGCGCCTTAGCGGCATACCAACTATATCCTGATTGTAAAGACTATATGATTTTCACCCATTGTGGGGATGAGAGTGGACATAAACGGATGTTAGATGTATTAGAGGCTAACCCTTTACTACATTTAGGACTACGACTCGGTGAGGGAACCGGTGCTTTATGTGCTTTCCCTATCGTGGATTCCGCTGTAAGAATGATGAATGAAATGAACAACTTTGACAATGCAAATATCACTCGATACTTCTAAATGGTACGAACGCATCTGGGCGGCGTTTATCTTTTTCACCAGGCTACCCTTCTGGCGTGTCTACCAACCTAAAAAAGAGGCATACAAGACTGTCGTTGAACACTGGCCCCTGACAGGGTGGTTGACGGGATGCAGTATGGCTGCTGTCATTTGGTTTGGCAGTATGTTTTTCCCCTATCCTATTGCCATCATCCTTGCCATCCTTACCCGTCTGCTGATTACTGGTGCCTTACATGAAGATGGATTAGCAGATTTCTTTGATGGCTTTGGAGGTGGCGGCTCTGACAGACAACGTATTCTCGATATTATGAAAGACTCCCACATCGGGACTTATGGAGTAATTGCGTTGATTCTTTACTTTCTCTTGCAATTCTTCTCACTGAGTTCCCTGACACCCTTTTATGCAGCATTAACGATTATCGCTGCCGATCCATACGCGAAAATGTTATCGGCACAACTTATTCTGATGATGCCATACGCCAGAACTGAGCAAACGGCAAAGAACCACACGGTTTATCGGAAGTTCGATGTCCGTGCTGGTATCAGTCTTGCCATACAAGGACTACTGCCCATTGGACTATATATCTACTATCTTTATGACAAAATAGACTGGCAGATATTGATTTTTCTGCCAGCCCTTGTCTTGTATTTCCTTTATCTACTAATATGGCGACGACTCAAAGGATATACTGGAGATTGCTGCGGAGCCGTATTCCTGTTAACCGAACTATCGTTCTATCTCGTCGTCACCTACTCCTTAGGATAATCAGAACTTATAGTCGATACCTATACCTATCACATTGTTTGTGCGGGAATAGACATCCTTTCCAGCATAGGGTGTTCCAAGATAATTGTCCTGTTGCTTGGTATAGTCACTATATAGTGTGATAAAATAACCAGCATTCAGACGAATCTTCTCTGTGATATTCCATGCTCCACCCAGTCCGATAGACCAACTGTCACAGGCAAAAGAGGTATTCTGTTGATAACCGTCGCTCAAGCCATAGTCTGTGCGCTGTGCGCCACAACTAACAGTGAATTTTTCGTTAATATCATACTCTACACCAGCCAATATCTCATGAGTTCCATGTTCCAACTCCTTCTGACGATCACCTGCCATCTTCGCATTTTTATCGTCAAAGAAATGCTACTCTAATGTGGCACGTAG
>Ga0247611_10003105_pt1 | contig 25244 bp, 31 predicted proteins | sample 177DNAGHGhighgp2_FD_192422 | JGI IMG/M metagenome (GOLD analysis project Ga0247611, IMG submission 192422) | Sheep rumen microbial communities from Palmerston North, Manawatu-Wanganui, New Zealand - 1770 DNA GHGhigh gp2 | ecosystem: Host-associated > Mammals > Digestive system > Stomach > Rumen... | reverse complement strand
CTCGACTCCGGAAAAATCTGACAATTTACAAGTAAAGGGGTGAAAATATGACGACAGAGGAAAAAATAAGGGAATCCCTGATCGCTCAGCTGACGACACAGAACAAGCTGACTGACTATACTGTTGACCTGGTAGACACCTACATGAAGCACTGGAGGCTCAAGGAACGCCTTTCGGATGACATAGATGAGAACGGCATCCGGATCACGGTGTCTACCGGGAACGGCCACGACAAGACGCTTGCCAACCCTTCCGTCACTGACCTGCAGAGGGAGACGTCCATTATGCTGCAGATCCTCGATAAACTTGACTTGAAAACTCCGGTAATCGTTGGCAGCGCAAAGGATGATTACCTGTAAAGAGATAGGCGACTATCTGCAGTATGCCAAAGAGCACCCGAAATGGATAAATCGTGACCGCAAGCTCCTGATCAGGAACATAGTAAAGCCCACACTGAAGCGGAAGGACATTTATTTCGATGAAGAGACATACAGGAACTGCCTGCAGTACATCGAAAATAATTACTATCCGCTCTTCCCGTATCAGAAATTTATCATCGCCTTCATTTTCATGTACACGAAGGCGGAAAACGAGCCGGTCTTCCCCGAGATCGTTATCCTCATGGGGCGCGGTAATGGCAAAGACGGCCTCATGGCTCCGCTTGCGAACTTTTTCCAGACTCCTCTCTATGGGATACCGGAGTACCATGTGGAGCTGGTGGCCAACAGCGAACAGCAGATAAAAGATACATTCAACGTCGTCTACAACAAGCTTTCCGGGAATCCGAAATTCAAGGGCAAGTTCCGGATCACCAAGGAAATCATTGAAAATAACGAGACAAAGAGCTTTTTGAGATACAACACGAGCAATGCCAGTACAAAAGACGGCAAGGCTCCGGGCTGTATCTTTTTTAATGAGTATCACGCCTACGAGAATAATGACAGCGTGAACGTCTTCGAGTCTTCCGAGGGCAAAAAGAGGCACTTCCGCGAGATCATCATCACGACAAACGGATATGTCCGCGAGGGCCCACTCGACAAACTGCTCGATGACTGCCGGATCATCCTGGAAGGCGGCGCGAATCCGCTTGGGATATTCCCCTTCCTCTGCCGGCTGGACCGCGAGAGCGAAATCGGCAAGGAAGAGCCGATGCACAAGGCTAATCCGTCCATGGAATACCTGCCCACATTGCAGAGGGCTATTGCCAGGGGATGGATCAAGGCTAAAGGCGATCCCGAAAAATACCGCGAATACGTCACCAAGCGCTGTAACCTTCCCCAGCTCCGGGAAGAGCAGGCGGTCACATCCTGGAAGAACATCCTGCTGTGTTCCTATAAGGACGTGAAGCGCAAATCAGTCAGGAAATCCCAGGATACAAAAGGGAAACTTGCCATCATCGGGATCGACTATGCCGATGTCCGCGACTTCGCATCTGCCGGAGTGCTGACCATCGATGATGACGGCAACCATAAATGGAGACAGCACACATGGATCTGTGCAGAATCCCCGTATCTGTCCTCGATAAAATTCCCGATCGACAACGCAGGACAGGCGGGATTCAGGGATTTTGAGGTTGTCAGGTCCGCAACGATCCCGATCGGGAACATCATCGACTGGTGTGAAGACAGGATGAAAGAGTATCAGGTGGTCAAGATCACCATGGATACATACAGATTCACACTGTTCAAGACGATCTTCGAGGAGCGCGGCATCTCAATAGAGACCCGGGAGAATCCCCAGGGGACGGTCCGACTGCTGCGGAAGATCGGTTCTGTCTGCGGGATCATAGCGCCCACGATAGAAAAGCTGTTCTCCGAGCACCTGATAGATTACGGAGACTCGGCCATCATGCGCTGGTACACCCAGAACACCGGCACACTGACAGACAAGTTTGGAAATATGCAGTACGTAAAGATTGAGCCGAAGCTGAGGAAGAATGACGGCTTCATGGCTTATGTGGCAGCGGAATTTTCATCCGACCTGCTGAAAGAGGTAGTTGTTTATGTTTGAGTGGCTTTTTCAGAGAAATAGCGGCACGGTAGTCAACCTGCTGGATGTCATTTCCAAGGATCTGACAAAGGTACAGCTTGCGGCGATGGCTCAGGAAAAAGCCGCGGGGATGATCGCCAAGGCGATCGCAAAGAGCGAGATCGTCCTGACAAAGGGCGAGAACCGCAGGAAGGACATGGAGTATTACCGTCTCAATATCCGTCCGAATGACAACGAGACCGGCACAGACTTCTGGTTTAATGTGGCGCGAGACCTTGTCAGGACCGGTGAGGCTGTTGTGGTGCGGATGCAGACCGGCAAGTATTACAGGGCAAACAGCTGGAACACGGATGATTATGTCATGTTCCCGAAGACCTACAGCGATATCGTACTGACGGACGGATTTAACGAATTCTCCCTGCGGTACGGCTTCAGCAGTGATGATATCATGCACTTTCGCTTCAACACGGCGAAGATGCGGGTGTTCACAGACAATGTTCTGAACTGCATGAATGACGCCATGAACGCTGTACAGTCCCTGGAGACGATCACTCACACGCCGATCTTCAAATACCGTACAGACGCAAATCTGCAGTTCCGCAGGAAGACACAGGACGGCAAAGAAGTCAGGATCACCCTGGATGATGTCATGGACTCCTTTAAGTCCAAGATTGACGGCAAGAAGCTGGCGATCATCCATGAGCAGAACGGCACTTCGCTCGACTTCCTCGACTTCAAGTCAAATGTGACGGCTGCCGAAGTCCAGACCATGGCCGACATGATCAACAAGGAATGTGCGGCGGCATATGACATCCCCCTGGGTGTGTTCAACGGCCAGATCACAGAACAGTCTGACGCAACAAACGAGTTCATCACTTATGCAGTCTCTCCTGTGGCAGAAGTCATCAACGATACCCTCTCCGCGAAGCTGGTCGGCGAGAAGGATTACATCCGCGGGGAACGCATTTTTGTATGGCTTGCGCATTTTAAGCATGTAGACGTCATGGATGCCGCTCCTCAGCTTGACAAGCTCCGGGCGATCGGCTTCACGCTTGACGAGATTTTTGAAATGGTAGGTTATCCCGCCCTTAATACGGAATTCTCCACTACGAGGGCGTTAACAAAGAACTATACGACGGAAGGCATGGAGGAAGGCGGGAGCGACGGCTCTGCTGATGATCCGGCTGATGAGTCGATGGTTGATAGTAACCAGAAACTCAGCAAACACAAGGAAAGGAGGAAAAGGCGTGAAAGAGCCTAAGAAATACTTCCAGCTCACGCAGAGGGAAGACACCGCGGACCTCTACATCTTCGGTGATATCGAAAAATGGGCCTATGAGCCTGCGGGTGAGCAGTCCGGCGTGACTATCGTCAACCAGCTGAAGGCGGTGACGGCAAAGACCATCAATGTCCATATCAACAGCTACGGCGGCGATGTATCCGAAGGGCTTGCCATCTACAACGTACTGCGCGAGCATCCCGCACAGATCACAACTATCTGTGACGGATTCGCCTGTAGTGCCGCTTCTGTGGTCTTCATGGCCGGAGATAAGCGCATCATGTCACCGGCATCACTGCTGATGATCCACAACGCATGGACGATCGCCATGGGCAATGCTTCCGCACTCCGCAAGACCGCGGATGACATTGAGACCATCACCCAGGCATCTGTTGAGGCCTACAAGCGCACGGCGACGATCTCCGAGGAAGATATCAAGGCGCTCATGGACGCGGAGACATGGATCCTGCCGGCAGACGCGGTAGCATGGGGATTCGCCACCGACATCGACGATGACGATGAAGACGACGATGAGCCGAAACAGAGCGCTTTTGGCGTGATCATGCAGAAGCTGGTCACTCCGCATATGAGCGAACCTGCCCGCGTGGAAGTCACCGAGGACCATATCAAGGCACTTGCCGACAGGATCTCCGGGAACCTTCTGGAGAAGCTCCTGGAGCCCGAGACACCCGCCGCAAAGAAAAGCGGATGGGACACCTATTTCAAGTAAAGGAGAAATGATCATGAGAATCGACAAGATCAATCTTACAGAAGATATGAAAAATGAAATCATCCAGAAGCTGAACAGCGCAGAGGACAAAGGCCAGGCCATCACAGAGGCTGTCGAGCAGATCATCGCAGTATCCCAGAAGGACCTCATCGACCAGATCGTCGCAGAATCCTGTCGTGCAGAGCAGGATGCTGAGTATAAGAAGAGTCTCGGCCTCCGCAGCCTGTCCGAGAATGAGAAGAAATTCTTCGAGATGCTGAAGGCAGGTCCCAAGCAGGCACTCACCGCTGCGCAGATTGATGTTCTGCCTATTGAGACTGTTGACAGGACCCTCCAGGATGTCCGCACCGAGTATCCCATCACTCGCCTGATCAACTTCGCACCGGCCAATGTCAAACACTGGCTCGTTGGTTCCAAGACTGGTGCAGCTGTATGGGGCGCTCTGACTGATGCGATCTCCAACTCCGGCGAACTGTCCGCAACAATCACCAGCATGAATATCGAAGTGCACAAGCTGTTCGCATGGTTTGTCATTCCCAAGGCGATCCGCGACCTCGAAATCGGATATGTCGATAAGTACTTCCGCGCAATCCTGACAGAAGCCATGTATGACGGTATCGCTGCAGGTTATCTCGATGGAGACGGCAAGACCGCTCCTATCGGTATCATGCGTCAGATCAGCACGGTCGGACAGGACGGTACCCACACTGCAAAAACTGTGGTGCAGACCCTGACCGGCTTCTCTCCCAAGCAGCTTGCTCCTGTCCTCACAACACTGTCCAACGGCGGCAAGCGTGTAGTCGGTGAGATCACTGTTATCGCTAACCCTGCCGATGCATACGGATATGTCTATCCTGCACTGTATGGTGACAGCATCTCCGGAGGATATATCACAAAGAGCTTCATTCCTGTTTCCGTCATCGAAGAGCCCAAGATGACTCAGGGCAAAGGCGCGATCACCATTCCCGGCTGCTATACCATGGGATTCTCTGGCGTCAACGTTGCCGAGTACAGGGAGACAAAGGCAATGGAGGACGCGGATCTTTTCATCGCCAAGGTTTACGGTAACGGCCGTGCAGATGACGACAATACAGCATATATCTTCAATGTGACCAAGCTGGAAGAGTACATTCCCACTGTACTGACCAAGACCGAGGAATGATCTGAAGGAGGGCGGCGCTGATGGAAGATGCACTTTTATATGAGCTCTGTGAAGAGATAAGGCAAGACAACCAGGTGCCGCCCTATACGGATGATGAGATCATCACGCGCTCGATCCGTAGATGTGCGGCACGCCTGGACTCCCTCCGTCCGGGCGTTGACTTTTCGAAAGACACGGTTGCCCGTGGATATCTCAAAGATTTTGTAAATTACGACATGCTCCACAGGGGCGAAGAGTTTTTGCAGAATTACGGACCTGATATCCTCGCATGGCAGCTGTCGGAGGAAAGCGGGGTGACTGGCAATGAAACTTAACCGACAGGCGGCACTGCCCGAATATACGGACGGCTGTTTTGACCTGTATGACATTGTCGACGATGAAACCGGCCGGAAGATCAGAGCCAGGGACATCGGAAAGATCTGGTATCGCGACATCGGAGTATATGACCGCACGCGGATCACTTTTGAGCAGGCTGACAAGATGGTCACGCTCAAGATCCGCATCCCGGTCTGGAACGGCATCAGTTCAGATTGTGTCTGTGTGATCGGGGGCGAACAGCACAAGGTCTATAACAAGGCCAATGTGCTCTCAAGCCAGGGATATCCCGAGACAGAACTCACCCTCATCAATCCTCCGATGCCCTATGAGGTGGCTGAATGACAAAGAATGAATTTATATCCATTGTGAACAGCGTAGGAATCGCGGCGCGCGAAGGAGAACAGTTCCTCGAGGACCGCAGGGCATTCCCGAAGATCGCATACTGGGAATACTACTGGGCTGATGTGATGGCTTCCGGTGATGATTACAACACCGTAGTCACCTATCAGGTCTCTTTTGCGTCACGCACTCCCAGACATCCGAAACTGCTCGCACTCAAGGCAAAATTTAATGATGCCGGACTTCATCCCGCCATCTCACATGAGTATGTCAAGGGTACAGACGGCCCCGGATACTATCACAGCTACTTTGCTGTAGACGTTGAGGAGGAGCTCCCTGATGGCAACACTTGATCCAATGGAGGACTTTCTCGAAGATCTCCAGAAATACGAAGAAGCGGCCAGTGATGCCAATGTCGCCAATATCCTTCTGGAAGGCGGCAACGCACTGGCTGAAGACGTCCGCAAGCTCCCCAAGCCGAGGCGCAGCGTATCAAGTGCGACACACATGCTCGACACTGTATCTGCTAAGCCTTCCGGGAATATCGTACAGGTAGGGTGGGGAGCGTATTACGGCCCCTTCGTCGAGCGGGGTACGAAAAAAATGAGGTCTCAGCCGCACATCATCCCTACCTGGAACATGAATAAAGAGCGCTACTACAAACTGATGCAAGAAAAACTGTTTAACACCGCAGGAGGTTTATAAATGGCTATTACAGAAAAAAAGCCGAGCACAAAGCTGACGGTCGGAGCGCAGTATATCTGCTTCAATACCGGCGATCCTGACTGGGTGGCTGAATCTTTTGAAACCGAAGTGACAAAACTGCCCACTGTTGTCGATATCGACGTAGCCGACAATGCGGATTCTTATGAATCCTATGCGTCCGGCGATGTCTATGAATCCGACACGATCATCCTTTACAAGGATATCAGCGTCACACAGCTGGTTTTCCCTGAGGATATCCTCGCAAAGATGCGCGGCGACACTGTCGACGATGGTGTGATCCTGTCCGGCGGCATCAAGACAAGGCCGTTCTTCGCATACGGCGTGCCGGTGCTCAAAAAGGACGGTTCCAGGCACCTGAGATGGTTCCCCAAATGTAAGCTGATTGAGAATTCCGACAAGACGGCAACATCCACAGAGTCCCATTCCGACCAGACCGATTCCCTGAGCATCAGGGCATACGGTTTCGACACTGATCAGAATCAGGACGTCGGCTGCCTTACTTCTGTCGAGGGTAATGCGGGCATCACGGAAGACCTGTTCTTCGCAGCGCCCCTGCTCAGCGTCGCAGCTGTCAAGGCGATCCGTCCCAAAACAACACCGTAAGAATCACACACACAGGAGGACATGAATGGAAACAATGAACAACACGATTCAGGCGGTAGGCAGTGAGCCTGCCGCTTTTGTTTTATCCCCGCTTAAATCCACCGACGTGTGGCAGATGGTGAGGATCCTGAAGCGCATCGACATTATGGGGGCGGTAAAGAGCATTGACCCCAAACTCCTCGAGGCTCTGGATTACAAAAAACCTACCATGATGCAGGACGGGGAAGAAGTCCCCCTGCCGGAAGCGCAGTGGACAAAGGCGCAGAAAAAGGCTCATGAAAAAGCTCAGGAGGCTACAGATCGGCTTTTGTGGTCTGTGCTCGAAATCCTGATGGAGAACATCGGAGCCTGTGAGGATGACGTCAATAAAATGCTTGCGACGGGCATCGGAAAAGACCTCGCGTTCATCCGGTCCATGCCGGCAAATGATTATATTGACCTGATTGCACAGTTTATCACCCGCGAGGAATTCGCGGATTTTTTTATGCATGCAGCAAAATTGCTGAAGAAGATGGGTTCATCGCGGAGCTCTATCGCAAATGCAGTAACGTCAATGAGATGATCGACAGCGCCTTGACTGCCGGTTGTCTGGCCGATACGCTGACGGATTTCCAGAGGCAGGGAATCAGAGAGAAGAAATTCCTCCGGTGGATTGCCCAGGGAGGAAATCTAAGTTATGCAGAATTCTGGAGCAGGATGAGCAATGGCAGATGATATCAAGCGCGTAGGTATAGAGATTACCGCAGAGGGCGCGAAAGAATTTACAGCCAGCATGAAGGATATTCGTGCGGCAACAAAGGAAGCGTATTCGGAATTAAAGCTTGCGCAGTCTCAGTATGACAAAAATACGTCATCGACAAAAAAGCTCGAGGACAGGCAGAAATACCTCGCCAAGGTGACCGAAGAGTACACCAAGAAGTCACAGCTACTCGAAGGTGAATTAAAAGAGCTGGAGAGTGCGGAAAAGCGCGATGAAGCTGCTATCTCCAAAAAGCGCGCGGAGCTGAATCAGTGCAGGGCGAAACTTGCCGAATACGAAAACGGATTAAAGGATGTAAACGAACAGCTTTCGTCCCATTCCGCTCAGCTGAAGGATTGGGGAGAAAAACTCAAGACAGTCGGCAGCAAGATGACAGAGGTAGGCAAGACGCTGTCTACGCATGTCACAGCTCCGATCGTAGCTGCAGGCGCTGCTTCTGTGGCTGCGTGGGGAGAAGTTGACGGAGCGATGGATACCGTCACCACAAAGACGGGAGCTACCGGAGACGCTCTGGAAGATATGCAGCAGAGGGTCAGAAACATCGCCGAGACGATCCCCACAGACTTCCAGACAGCGGCCGATGCTGTCGGCGAGGTCAATACCCGCTTTGGAGTCACTGGCGATGAGCTCGAAGAGCTCTCCAAGCAGTTTGTAGAATTCGCGCAGATCAATGATACCGACGTGTCATCCTCTATTGACTCTGTGCAGTCCGCGATGGCTGCATGGGGAGTGGAGACAGAAGATGCCGGTAAAATGCTCGACCTTTTGAATAAAGCAGGGCAGGATACCGGCGTTTCTGTTGACAGGCTTGCGGATCTTCTGAAGACGAACAAGACTGCGCTTGACGAGATGGGATTCTCTGTCTCCGATTCCGCCATGTTCCTGGCTAACCTGGATAAAAACGGTGTTGACGCAAGTACAGCTATCGCCGGCCTCAGAAAAGCACTGCAGAACGCATCCAAAGACGGAAAAACATCCAAGGAAGCGCTTGACGAATTGCAGGAGAAGATGGGAGAGGGCGCAGATAAGTCTGATGCTTATGCCGCAGCCATCGAGGTATTTGGAGCAAAGGCAGGTCCTGCGATCGCCGACGCGGTTCGGGAAGGCCGTCTGTCGTTTGATGAGCTCGGAACGTCTCTTGATGATTACGCGGGAAATGTGGGCGATACATTTGAGGCGACGGTGGATCCGCTTGATCAGCTGACCACAGCTATGAATGTAGCGAAAGACCTCGGTTATGAGATCGTGGAGACAGCAGCGCCCATGATTGTCCAGGCAATGACCGCGCTTCGCGATGTTGTCCAGGGCGTCAAAGAGAAATGGGACAGCCTGAGCGAAGGCCAGCAGGAGATGATCCTGAAGATTGCCGGCATCGCTGCAGTGGTAGGCCCTTTGCTTGTGGTCCTTGGCAGTGTGGTTGGGGCAATAGGATCAATTGTCAGCACTATAGGCGTACTTATGCCCGCAATCATGGGCGTGATCGGAGTGATAGGAGCACCGCTCCTTGCCGGTATTGCCATAGCTATTGCGGCAGGCGCCTTGTTGATAGCTAACTGGAAAAACATAAAGCAGTGGGCCACAGACCTCGCAGCGGCTGTTTCCCAGAAATGGTCTGAACTGAAAAAATCTGTCAGCGATACCGTAAAGAACCTGAAGGATACCATAACCCGTACTTTTACAGCAGCCAAGACGGCTGCCGTAAATACGGTTGAGTCTTTGAAGCAGGGTGCCATAAATAAATTTAATGCAGCCCGAACAGCTGTCTCTAATACTGTAAATGGTATTAAGTCAGCGGTCTCTAATGCTTTTACGGCAGCCCGAGAAGCCGTCTCTAATGCTGTAGGAAATATTCGCAGCAGGATAAGTGACGGATTTAATGCAGCGAAGACCAAGGTGGCCGATATTTTTGACTCTATTAAGCAGAAGATCAAGGATAAAATGGACGCTGCCCGAGAAGCCGTCTCTAATGCGATTGAAAAAATCAAGGGTAAATTCAAGTTCCATTGGAGTTTACCCAAGTTAAAAATGCCGCATCCAAAGATCACGGGCAAGTTCTCGCTTAATCCTCCGTCTGTCCCGCATTTCTCCATTGACTGGTACGAGAAGGCCACCAAAGACCTCTACATGCTGGATGGCGCGACAATCTTCGGCGCTATGGGCGGCAAGGCTCTCGGAGGCGGTGAAGCAGGGAGAGAGATCCTTGTTGGAGAGCAGAAAGCCATCGACCTGATCTCCAAGGCGTCCGGGAATAAGGAACTGATCGCGCTGATCAAGTACCTGATACAGCTCCTTGAATACTACCTTCCGAAGCGGACGGGCCCGAATAGCAGAGAACTCGACAGGATGCTGGGGGCATTGTTATGAATAAAGCAATTTTAATCAATGGTCAAGGCAGGCAGTATGACTTGCTTGACAGCGCATTGTCCCCCGGCTTCCAGATCGAGGGACTCGGATACGCAGACGATACGGATTTTTTGGTGATAGGCGGCAGGTATTACCCACTGGAAGAAAATTCCGAGCAGAAGTCTCTGGAGACTACCCTTCTTTTCATGGATGCCGCTGACAGCAAATATTATGAATTCGTCAAATTTGCCCGCCATAATCCGCTGACGCTGCTTTACGGAAACCAAAACGGAGAATTCTATATTCCATGCAGGCTTCGGTCGATATCCAAGGTCGACCAGCTTGGAATCAGGAGATATCCCGCTCCGGTACAGCTGACACAGATGGGGAGACCATATCGGATCATAACAGCGGAGTGCAAATCCGGGGTCGGGACGGAAGGCAAGATATATCCTTACGTTTACGACTACAAGTATGCCAATGAGGGCGCGAACAGAATATCTATCAGATCAGATTCCTATCTCAACAGCGCCTGCATCCTGACTATTTACGGCAGTGCGGATGCACCTATCTGGAGACATTACCTCAACGGCGAACTTGTCGAGACAGGAGCGTTCTCCGGCACGATCCCGTCCGGAAACAGGCTCGTTATTGATTCCCGGTCAATGCCCCAGAGCATCATCGAGTATGATGCTGCAGGCATGGTTGTGGCCGACAGGTATCAACTCTGTGATTTTTCCACAGAGCGCTTCCTGCATGTGGGAGAAGGGGACAACCGATATGTATTATCTCACAATGGGATAACAGACCTGGCTGCGAAGGTGGAGGCTTACATAGAATATGAGGCAATTTAATGTCGAGATTTTTAAGAGGGATTTTTCCTTTGTGAGCCATACCAATGTGAGCAATGTATCGTATGCAGAGGATTACCTCTCACCGGTAACAAACGAGATTACCGTGCTTAACTGCGAAGCCTCGAAAGGCGATTACATCCGGATCCAGGACGCAGAGGATGACTTTTTCGGGATCATCACAGCTGTATCCAGTCGGGACACCAAGACCATGACGATCCAGTACGGCAGCTTCCTCAGTATATTTGACACAGACCTGCTTTTTGATACAGATCTGCAGGGGACTGCGGACCTGGAGACAGTGCTGAAAAATCTGATCACAAACATGTTTATCAGTAATCCCGATACGGCACAGAACATTCCGGGGCTGTCAGTCGAGACAGTCAGCTCAACAACAGGCTGGGGTTTTAACCTCAAATCCGATACAGAGGGAAAGCATCACTGCATCATCAATTTTTATAACGTGCTGATTGCGAGGGCGCTTGAGAAGTATTCGGTGGTCATCACCGTCACGCCTGATGTGCAGAATAAAGCCATCGTGCTGACTATCGGAGCAATACAGGAGTCACCGAAAGTAATCGAGGCAGACCTCCCGAATATTGTCGTCAAAAACGTAGTCATCAAGGAAACCGACAAGGATGTTAACAAGCTGACGGTCTACAATACCGAGAATTACACAGATGTGAGGACATACTATCGGCACAGTGATGATACCTACAGCATAGTGAATACCGACCGGATCACTCCGGTTGTGCAGGAAATCCATGGAGTTGCTCCGGCGCAGGATGGGACATTTGAAAACGCTGCGGATTCTGATGCGGCGAATGTTTTCGGAGGCATCAGCTATAACAACCTGATCGAGTTGACCGTCACCAATGGCGATACACTCGTAAAGCCCTACGCGCTCGACATCGGGCAGGTGGTAAACATCATCTCAAAAGGGAATGTTTACACAAGCATCCTCACCGGCAAGGCAGTCTCTGACAGTACACAGCTTACGTTTGGAACGATCAGGCTCGACCTGACAAAGATTATCAAAAGGAGATACGGCGGAAAATGGCAATAGAACTGATCACATATTATTCCGGCAATGGTGTCACGCCGATGAATGACGCCATTATACAGGAATTGATTACAGGTCCGGGCGGCATCTTTACCGGGTGCGGGATCACTGCCGCAAACGGTAATAATCTCTATATCGGAGAGGGCTACGGAGCCATTAAGGGCCGTCTCTTTAAAATCACAAATACCACGGTGAGCGTAGTCCTGGCATCGAGCGGAACACTGAAGGGCAGGCTTGTGGTAAAGCTTGACCTGTCAAACACCGAAGAGCCGATTGCAATCGAGGCACACACTGGCTCGACCCTCTATCAGCTCACCCAGGAAGATGACGCGAACTACACAGACGGGGTATTTGAGATCGGGATTGCGACGTTTGATGTAACCACAACGGCCATCACAAACATCGTCCCGGAATACCGCACCCTTAAGACGATGGTCGACGCGATCTACCCTGTCGGCTCGATCTACATGAGCGCGAACAATACTGACCCTGCTCTGCTCTTCGGAGGAACCTGGGAACAGATTTCCGGGAAGTTCCTCCTCTCTGCAGATGCATCCCATGCGGCGGGATCTACAGGCGGCGCGGCAAGTCACAAGTTGACCACCGCAGAACTCCCCGCGCACGCGCACAGCCTCAACAACCACACGCACACCGTGCCGGCACATACGCACTCGGCATCGACGGCCAGCTCCGGAGCACACACTCACAGCATCCCCAGGTGGATGCAGGCAACACCCACAGCAGACGGCACAGGCAGACTTGCCCAGGGCAGCATTGATTCTTCATATGTAACCAGCAAGGCCGGCGCTCATACGCACAGCGTGACGGTTGCCAGCAAGCCCGCATTCGACACGGCCGCGGCATCCGGCAGTACTGGCAGCACAGGTAGCGGCACTGCGATCTCAATGATGCCGCCTTATCTGGCCGTATACATGTGGAAGCGCACAGCATAAGGAAGGAGGAGTAAATGGCAGATATTACTACATGGACTCCGATCACTGCACCTACCGATTTTCGGGACGATAAAGTTTTTGACATTGATTTTAAGACAAAAACCGTCCAGGTACTCGTAGAGCAGCCGATCGTCGCGGGAGAAAACCTCAGCCAGTTCATCAAGTTTCAGGCACCGCGGTATTATGACAATATCGACTTGACTAACATGACGGTAAACATCCTCTACGTGTCGCCGGCCGGAAACACAGGCATCTCTGCAGCAGTCAACACCGAATACAGCGATGACATGATCCGCTGCGGCTGGCTCGTACCTTATGCGGCATGCCCGGAAAAGGGCACACTCCTTTTTGTGCTGGAATTCGTCGGAGCGGACTATGTGCTCAAGACAACCATCGGAAGCACACCGGTTCTGGATAGTATCAACGATGCAGATGTGATCCCCGAGCCCGTAGAGCAGACATGGTACATCACACTGCAGGCCAATGTCTCCGCAGCACTGCAGGAGGCCCAGACAGCACTCGGCAGGATTGAGAGTATCTTTAATGCTCTTAGTGCGCCGATGTCTGCAAGCACCGCAGTGGATATGGTAGACGAATCTGCGATCTACGTCTACACCGGATCAGAGACCGGATATACCTATGGCAATTGGTATTACTACGATGGAACAGAGTGGACATCCGGTGGAGCCTATGCGAGCACTGCGCTTGTTACTGATCGGACGCTCTCCAAGAGCGGACAGGCGGCGGATGCACTTGAGACAGGGAGAAGGATTGAGGAGTTAAGCAGTGATTTAAGCGATATTAGCACAACTGGCATCAACCTATTTGATAAATCAAAAGCACTCTTGAATAGGGCTGTTAATCTCAGCGGAGTCGAATATACTGCCAATAACTTTTATTGTACAGATTATATATCTGTTGTTCCGTCTACCAATTACAGGATTGCGGTCGGCATTGGATCGGCAAGCGCATATCTTACATGTGCGTTTTATGATAGTAGCAAGAATTTTATATCGGGGTCGTTTAATAGCAAAATCACGGAATATACAGTCACAACACCTGAAAACTGTGCCTATTTGCGGATAAACGGCGCAATTGTCAGGATTGATACACAGATGGTATCGCTTGCCGGTGTTAATCGCTTTTCTGATTATCAACGTATTATCAGCGGAAGTGGCCAAAGGGGTGTATCACTTGTAAGCCCAAGCGAAATATTTTACAACAAGACAACGGGGACATTAACAGCTAAGAATGCAATGTCTATCGTGACGCCTGACAATGCTTTTAACATTGGCACATCGGTAAATGTAGGCACTACCGGCGGTTATCTGTATTGGAATAAAAGAGATGGAACGCTTTACACGAGCGCAACAAATGATACGGGTGCAGAAATTTATTTACTTGCGACGCTTACTGCTACAAGGGAGTTTGAATCACACAAGCAGTATTGCACGTTAGATTCAGCATTTCCGATTTTTAAATTAGACCTATACAGTAATAAACTTATTGTGCAAGTAAATGGACGTCCCTGCTATTTGCTTTATAACGGCACTTATTATGCAATACCAGCAGATTTCTATCAGGAGATAACTCTGACGAATCACTGTGCGGTTATCTATTCGCCAGGAAGCGACAGTTTTGAAGTTGTATCGGAATTTACAAATTATGCATTAAGCAAGGGGATTCCGGTAATGACACGATACTACACGCAAATCACCTGTCGTGTGCCGTATGAAACAATTATAAATGATGGTAGTTATAAGAATTTTGTTTGTTATGGTGACAGCCTTACATGGTACGACGGCCATGCATTTACATGGGGAGAGCATCAAGGAGAAACGTGTATTGGCTTTGAATCTTATATCAGAAACGACCTACAGGCAAGAGCAGTGGCAAACAGAGGAGAATCAGGGAAAACTACTCCTCAGATTTGCGGCAAAATCCTTACCGCAACCGATTTATCAGATTATGATGTCATGACAATCATGGGGGGAGACAATGATGACCGCTTAGAGGTAAGCACTGGAACGGTTCAGCCAATCGGGGGATCATTTGATACGTCAACGGTATGCGGAGCGTTGCAGAGTGCCATAGAGTATGCTCTTGGTCAGAATCCCAATTTGCGAATCATACTGATGACGGAGCCGATGGGATGGACATATCAGGATGGGGCCATGGACAGAGTTTCGGAACTTGTGCCAAACGCATATAAAAACGTGGCGAAGCAGTACGGTTTACCGCTCATTGACTTATGGGGCGAATCGGGGATCAACGAATTGACAAGAGAAACATTTTATGCCGACCCTGCACCGTCAGGCAATCAGCTGTATATGTACCATCCAAACAACAAAGGCTGGATAAGATGCTCTAAGATAATCGTAAAAAAGATTAAAGGCTATATTTAAGGAGACCCCATATTAACCTACTGCTTTGAATCCGCATATGTACCACGGACGCTTGCAAGGTGCAGATAACACAAAAGAAAGGACATCTAATGGACATTGTAGTTTTTCTTGAGAACTTTCATTTTCGCAACGAAATTCTTGAACTGATTGTGCCGATTATCATGATGGCTGTGGATTTCCTGACAGGATCCTTCGGCGCATGGATGACCCACACCTTCCAGTCTGCCCGGATGAGAGCAGGTCTGACCAAGAAGGTGGGTGAGATGTCCATCATCGTCATCGGTGCTCTACTGTCATACGCACTGAGACTCCCGCCTCAGATCATGGCAGGTATTTCACTCTACATCATCTACATGGAACTGATGTCCATCTGCGAAAATGCAAAAAAGATGGGTGCTCCTCTTCCTGGATTTGTCAGCAAAGTCCTCAATACCGTGGATGCAACACTGAAAGAGGAAGATATCACAGAGGCGGTCAAGAAAATCAAGGAGCTCGAAAAAGAGATCGAAGAATTGAAGAAATAATCATAAAAAGTAAGTGCTGAGAGCAGAGATGTTCTCGGCACTTTTATTTTTAAGAAAGGAGAATCATGAGTAAAACAGTAATCGACCTTTCGAAGTTTAATTTCGTTGAAAACTGGCCCAAAGTAAAAGCGGCTGTTGATGCTGTCATCCTGCGTCTCGGCTATCGTGGTGCACATACAGGCACAATCACGTATGATCCCAAGTATCTTGAGTACATGGCTGCCTGCCAGAAGCACGATATCCCGACGATGATCTATTTCTTCCCGTGTTCCATCTCCACTGCAGAAGCGGAAGCAGAGGCAAACTTTATCATCTCCGCGGCGAAAAAGGTCAATCTTTGCGGCCCGATCTGGCTCGATTCCGAAGTTGTTTACCAGGATCGCTCCGGCAGGTCCGACAATCTCGGCAAAGCCGACAGGACAAAATACCTCAATGTTATCCTCCGCAGACTCCATGAGGCCGGTTATGAGTGCGGGGTGTATGCATCAAAGAGTTGGTTCTCGGGAAATCTCAACGATGCCGATCTGGAATCCTACTGCCTGCGCTGGGTGGCACAGTGGGCTGATCAGCTGACATATACCGGACATGATGTGGCACTCTGGCAGTATATCAACAATGGAGCAATTCCCGGCATCAACGGCAGAGTTGATATCTCGAAGTGCTACATTGCTCTGGACGGCTCCAAAGGCTCAGAGGCTGTGAGCTCCGGAGTTACCAGGACAGATATCGTCCAGCAGGTCTGCAGCTGGGAAGGATGGAACGAGAAGACCGAAAAGCATCGCATTATCATCGACATTTATAACAAGTATCTGCCGACTGCGGTCAAAACCGGCACGCTCAACTACACCGTGAAATACATCGATGAATGGTGCGCGACTGGCGCCAGCGGCGCATATATTCAGGCCGGTGCTCCGGAACTGTTCCCGATCGAGTGCGGCTGCCCCCGCATGATTACGCTCGCCAAGAAGATGGGCATCTGGGAAGAGGCTGATAATCATGTTCCCAGGCTTGCAGAAGCCGTACTCTATGACTGGCAGGATTCTGGATCCGGAGACAATACCGGCGTAGCTGATCACATTGGTCTTGTCATCGATGTCGACGAGAAGGCTGGGACATTTACGGTGATGGAGTGCAATAAGGATGAGGCTGTCGGCAGGAGAGTGATGAAGATCAACGGAAGATATATCCGCGGATTCATTTGCCCGAAATTTGCTGAGGACACAGATGTCCCGACCAAAACCATCGAGACCAAGGCAGTAAAGACTGCCGGCGGTTATGAGATCAGCGGGACCGGCACACCGAGCAAAAAAGTACTCTTCACCGGCATCCTGAAGCTGACCATGAAGGTTACTGCACGCAGACAGCCGAAGGTATCCGGAGAGCCCTGCAGTTTCTCGCCTGTCGATGGCCTGACATGGATTGACGTCTGTGATTACATCACCACAGACAAGAAGTGGGCATACTGCTGTATCAATGGCCTGTATGGCTATATTCTCAATTCTTCCATCATCGATTATGTCCGCAAGGGCGGCCAGAGCATTGACAAGGTCGTGCAGTGGGTTCTGGACAATGATTTCGGCACCCGAGAGACCCGCAGAAAGTGCCTTGAAAGCCTGGGCTATGATTATGACGCAGTCCAGAAGGTTGTCACGGCGAAAGTACAGGAACAGCAGAAAAAAGAATCCGCAGAGAATCCGCGCATCCGGATCTGGGCAATTCCGCCGTTTTTCGAGGGTTCCCAGGGCGAGCGCCTTTTCGGTGACTCGACGGCGATCATCCAGTATGACGCAAACAACAAGCCGCAGTATGTCGTGCTGATCGATGCGGGACTCGTGAAGGATAATGGCAAACTCAAACCTCCGATCGTAAGCAAACTGAAAGCTGCCGGTATCACAAAGATTGACGCACTGATCCTGAGTCATGCCCATGGCGATCACTATGCCATGTTCTCCGATATCTTCAACAACTTCAAGGTCTGCCACCTGTATCTTCCTAAATATGACGGCCTCAAGGCACTGGGGCTGACAAAGTACGTTGATGCCATCAAGAATCAGACCAAGAAGGCAGAGAAGCATGGTGCCGATTATACATACATGGAGCCCGGCAAGGAAGTCTTTCAGATCGGTCAGATCGTCTGCGAGTGCCTCTTCCAGGCAAATTACAAAGACCTGGCAAACAAGGACGGCCATTATGCTGTCAACTCCCTGTCTCCTGCACTGCGGTTTACCCTCGGGGGAATCTGGCGCTATCATACCGCAGGCGACATGCAGAATGATGCCAACCGCCTCATGGTCAAAGCTGTGAAGGACCTGCGTGCAGATGTCTTTAAATTCCAGTGGCATGGAGATGGAAACGCAATGAGCGCAAGCCTCATGGAAGCTATGCGGCCACTAGTTGCCTTTTCCAACTACCATCACAAGGAGCGGTCCGGCAGAGGCGGCACAAGGAAGAAAGCCGAGGCAGTGGGAGCCGTTGTGGCCCGCAACTGGGAAAACGGCGATATCTATCTTGACTGCCAGGGCGAAACCATGAAACTATCCTGCTCCAAGGGCAACCTGTCCCGCACTTTCGTAAAAAAAAACTAAGCTATAAGGTCAGTTTGACGACAAAGGTAAAATCATCCTCTGGCTCCGGCCTGCTTGCCATCGAGCCGGAGGATTACACTACCGCAGAGGTGCAGGCCCTCAAGCGTGCCGGGTATACTGTCCTGGCCTATCTAAGCATAGGATCCGTATCGGATGAGCGCAGCTATTATAAGCAGCTACAGAAATACACGCTCCGGAAACTCGATGACTGGGAACATGAGCGGTATTTAGATGTCTGCAATCAATTCGTGCAGGACTGGATGATTAAGAGGGGAAAAGAAATCCTCTCGATGGGATTTGATGGGCTGTGGATTGATAATCTGGATGTCTACGAGGAGTATCCGTCCGCAAATGCATACAACGGAATCACCCGCATTTTATCCGCACTCTATCCTCACGGCTACATCATGATCAACGGCGGCATGGAATACATGCTCCGCGCCATCTCCCAGAAGGCCCGCGTGGCTCACGGAGTGACGCAGGAAGAGGTTTTCTCGCTTATTACGGACTATTCAGGGTCTGGAGAATTCGGAGCTCAGATCGCCTCTGAGAGCTTTGAATACCAGAAATATATCTCCAAGGCAATGGGTGCCGGCATGGAGGCGTATCTTTTGGAATACACCCGAGATTCAAAACTTAAGCAAAAGATAATCGATTACTGTGCTGCATCCGGAGCGGGATATTACATCTCGGAGGATGTAGATCTGTAAGTTGAGCATAGAGTGAGTCTGGCGCCGGACCGCTATGCAGTTGTTTCCGGTTATGCTCATTAGATACCCGATAGTGACATGATAGTAACATCGTGCTGTCTAAGGAGCATAACATAAGGAAACCAATCATCTCCCGATTATCCAAGCGATAATTTTCAGACCAAAATATCAACAAGAATCACACACAAGACCCGCAGAAATCCAGTGTTTCTGCGGGTTCTTTTTATTTCCACTTCTTTTGCATTTCTTAGAAAATCTACTCATTAGTAACACAATAGTAACACGTTAGTAACAGCGTTTTATGGGTCTTCCGTAAGACTTCCGGAGTCTTCCGTAAGATGCCGGATAATGGCTTTTCTGACTTCCAGCTTTGTCCTGCAGTGCAGGATGATTCCGTCTTTAAAGGTGATGTCATAACCATCGTGCATGTTACCTCGTATACCTGAGAGCATAGCCCTGTGCTTCTCTGCAATCTGCATGGTGTCAAACATGCCTTCCTGATCGCGGCGCACAAGGTCCTGGACGTAGGAGCTGACGGACATCCCTCTGTCTTTCGCCAGGGAAGCAATAACCTGCTTCATTCCTTTGGGTACCGCCAGCTCAATCCGGTCATAGTGCGCTGCCTTATGCCGGTTCTTGTATGCGGTATTCATATCTTGTTTATAGCCTCCAGTTTTGCGGGGAGCTCCACATGGGTATAGACGACCTCTGTGACTCCCTGGCCTTTATGACCTACGATCTTGCGGATGATGCGCTGGTCAACACCTGCCTCTGTCAACAGGGATACACATGTGTGCCGGGTGTCGTGCGGCTTATGGTCCATCCCGAGGAGCACCATGACTCCGTCCCAGTAAGTGTCCCGGAAGGCATCATAAGACATCGGCCTGTTCTGTGCTGAGCAGATCAGGGAGTCGCAGGGCTTCTGCAGCCACTTCTCAATAAGGGGAGCAACCTTCTCTGCAATAGGGACTTCCCGGACACCTGCAGAGGTTTTTGCCTTCCTGACATGCAGCCATCTCTCTTCCAGATGGATATCCTCTTTTCTGAGGGCGAGGAGCTCTCCGATCCGGACACCGGTGTAGATCATGATCAGGACCACAGAGATGTATTCATTGCCGCCTTCCATCTCCCAGAGTCGGGAGATCTCCGCAGCTGTAAAAGGAGACCTGTCTATCTTGTTCGGGTTCCCTGGCTTCGAAGTATCGAGATATCTGAGCATCTCGCGCCGGTCCGGAGAGATGATCTCGTGCATCACGGCATAGTCCCACATCAGGCCGAAGAGGTTCTTCATGGTCTTTAGTGTAGGCGTGTTCTTCCCGGAGGAGTCCATGACCTTCTGCAGGTGGTCAAGTTTAATGTCGACCACACGCATGGAGCTGATCGAGTCGCAGTATCTGTGCACGGAAGAGTATGAGACCACACCGCTGTGAGAGATCTTCTTAAAATGCTCATCTGACCATCTTGTGTACAACTCCTCGAAAGTGATAGTACCGATGTGCAGGTCATAAGGATCTTTGTTGTAATCGGAGAGGGCTGTCAACGCTTCTGTTCTGGTCGTGTAATAACCGATGAATTTATAGATCGGCTGTCCATTGTCCTTCCATCCAGTAGTCTTCCTGGCAGCCCATGGGCGTCGCCGGTTGCCGGACAACTTATAAACTGACCCGAATTTGTTTGGTAATCTGTACGCCATAATAAAAAACTCCTTTCAGGGTGTAGAAAACTAAGCCCCAAAAGGATATACTAAGCGTGTACGGTGCTGTGCTCCTCTGGGGCCGGTATCAAATTATCCGTCCATCCTGTTGGCGCAGGGTGGGCGGTTTTTTTTTTATGTAAATTAATAACTTTCAATCATTTGGTAGAAAACATCTTCTGTTATTACAGAAATATCAGAACCTTCCTGTTGAAGCTTTTCGGCTTTCTTTTGTTTTGAGGTTTTCCCGTCTTTTATGGTTTTGCAATAATCAGTGCAACCGAGCACGAGATAATTGGTTTTCTTAGTAACAGTTTCTGTAAGTTTTCCACCCATATTAACAACAATTTGACAAGCCTCTTTACGAGGCATCTGATCAAGCTTTCCGGTGAAACAAAATGCTTTCCCATAAATATCTGATTCTTCATCTGGCACATAGTTAGGATTTGCCAAGATGTCTTTGGCAGTCCATTTATTACCGCTGGGTTTTTTCTTAAATCTCTTCAGGAATGATTCTTTATCATCGATCATGGAGATCATGCACTGAAAAATCTGATTTGTAAGTTCACAGTCTTTTAGGGCTCTATGAGCCCCGTCCGGTGATATACCTAAACGCTGACAAACAGCTCCAAGCGTTCTGTGCTGGAGATCCGGAAGCAGTTTGTTGGCGAACCTGACTGTGTTGATGTAGTCGTTAGTGAACGGCTTTCCCGCATGATTCACAGATGCATCGTATATGAAATTAATGTCAAAACTAACATTATGACCCACAACTACATCATCACCAATGAAGGAAAGATACTGCCCGATCACATCGGCTACCCCTGGAGAATTTTTTACCATTTCGTTACTGATACCCGTCAGCATTGTAATAAATGCATTGATGGGTATCTGGGGCTTGACCAGGGTGTGGAATGTTTCTATGGGCCTCCTGTTACGGTATCGGATGGCAGCTAATTCGATAATCTCATCCCACAAGGGGCTAAGGCCGGTGGTCTCAATATCTATCACGGTGTAGTCGTCTGGAAAAGAAATAACACTCCTGCCTTTTTCTTCCCTCATTTCCGTCCTCCTCATAATCTTGTTATTCAAATAAGTTCCATAACACCCAAAGGCTCAAAATAGATCGTGTAGTTATCTACCTGAACACAGAGGCCGTATTTCTCATGATAATAGTCTACGGCATCCTGCAGCATTTCCTCTGTAACTTCTAAATTCTGTGCAATCTCATATCTGTTCCTGCATCCTGCTCTGTATGCTTTGATGATGCCGGTCAGACCGATCAGGCGGTTATATGCCCAGATCCGGCCTCTCAGCTCCTGCTTCCGGTTGGATGCATCTTTCTGATCGAGGATATCTCCGGATGCTGTCAGGTGGTGCCCCAGCTCCTCAGCAAGGATGCTGGCCTTTTCAGCGTTGGTCTCGATCTGACTGTTGACTGCGATTACACCATCACAGTACAGTCCCTTTATTTTGTCTGATTCAAATTTCCAGTCTATTACTTCGGCGCCGTTGTCTGCGGCTTGTTGTCTCAATTCTTCTGTAGTAGTCATCTGTGCAGTCCTCCTGCAAGGGAGGATAGTGCAGGGCCTGTCCATTAAAACGGACATCTGTATCAGCTCCTCTTGGATTTCACAAACCTGATAAATTTGTCTATCTCGACGAGTTCTTCTTCTGAAAAAATCTCACCCTCAAAATGCGCAGCAAGAGTATCCGGCTTTTCATAAGGCTCCTCTGAAAGCAATTCGTCTGCCGTCATTCCCAGTGCATGGGCAATTTTGATGATTAGATCAATGTCCACCCTATTGCTATCCCTTTTAATCATCGAATAAATGGTGGAGGGTGTAACACCGATCTTTTTTGCAAGTTCATTTGCATTTATGCCTTTGGCTTTCATAATGGCTTCCAATCTTACTCCGATACCCATAGCAGCACACTCCTTTCCTGTTTCTTAATGTACCACTCTTGCGTAGACAAGTAAATATAAATCTATTCAAATGCGTAAAAAACTATTGACAAGATACGCACGTGCGTATATTATGGGAGATACCAGTTACGCAACTGCGTAATTGAGTCTGTAGAAAGGAGGTATGAATATGGGTTATCCAAATCTCAGGGCAGAGATGGCAAGGTCAAATCCGAGAATCGAAATAAAAGACCTCATGAAAGTGACTGGGAAATCAAGAGCAGGTATTTCGAACAATCTCAATGGTAAGGGGAGTTTCTCGGTGGCAGAGAGCATTGCAATCAGAAACACTTTTTTCCCTGGCTTTTCCATCGACTATCTTTTTGCACCGGATGATGTTGTGGAACAGGAAGGAGGAACGAAATGACTATCGATCAGGCACACATGATCGCGACATCCGGAGACAGGATCTTCCGTGTGGAAGGGCGGGTCCGCGGTGAATGGTACTCGGATCATGTGGTCGAATACGTAGCTGAGCATCGGCATGAGAAATGCCAGGTGACTTTGAAAACTGACCAGATCATTTCTGTAAGACTGGAGGATGAAAAATGAGAAGGAGAAGAGTTGCTTTCGCCATCGCGTGCGTCATGGCCTTTATGCTCGCAGCCGTGCTGGTCTGTATGATCGCGGAAGCGAAGACACCCAGGAATGGGGAAGTAGAGGATGTCAGTGGGAATGTCTACATCTACAAACACGGAAAGCTCCAGACGGGGTATTTCCGGTATAAAGGCCGGACATATTACGGTCACCGCACCAAATCAGCATGTTATCCCGTCGGATCCATCGCGAAGAGTACATACAGGGTGCGCAATGGCAGGATGTACTACTTTGATGAAAAAGGAAGGAAGATCACCAGGAGTACCAAGTACATCAAACTGTTCCCTCACCGGACATCGGTTCATTACATCCAGCCGCCTGCCAGTAATGAGAGATTCAATGCAAGGACTCAGAGATGGCAGAGGCATGTCAATGGAAAGTGGAAAAGTGTAGGCATGCAGACCTGGCCTTATGGCTGGATCGACTGGCAGGAATAGGGAGGCATTCCATGAAGATAACAGTTGGGGATGCTGCCGCCATCATGGGATGCAGTGAGCAGTTCATCCGGATCGGCCTGCAGCGCGGTCAGCTGGATATCGGTGATGCAGTGCGGATGTCCAACAGATGGACATATAACATTGCTCCGGCAAGGCTCGCCGCACGGCAGGGGATGACAGTACAGGAACTGGAAGAAGAAATCAAAAGGAGGAAGGCATGGGCTTAGTAGATGCATTTAATAAAGAGGACAGGGTCGAAGTTACATTTTCAACTTTTTACAAACTTGTGAAGGAATCAGCAAAGTGCGAGCTGGTCGTGAATGCTGTGAACTGTGATGTTCCGCACAGATACATCAGGGAGATGTGTTCCGGAGAGAGTGAAGAACAGAAACCTGTGGGTCAGATCCTCAGGGAACGTGAAGAATATTTCCGCAATACCAAGGAGGCAGGAGATGATGAATAAGTATGTAGAGATCAGCATGAGTGATGCGATGAAAAAGGCTGAGGGGGGGGCATCTTCATGATCGTGCCGGTCACCCCTGACACAACGGTAAGGCAGTTTCAGCAGGCGGCGGGTTTTGTCGTCCAGGAGCAGGACGCAAAGCCGAAAGAGAATCCGCAGAAGAAAGTCATTGACCATGGAAAGATCGTGGCGCTCTACACTGCGAATCCTCCCAGGACTGTCTCATGGATCGCTGACGAGATCGGGTGTTCAGTCCAGACCGTCATCAATCACCTGAAAAAGGAAGGAATCTACAAAGGAGAAGAATCGTGATCAAAGGATACAAAGTTTTTAATCCAGACTGGACCTGCCGTAACAAGCAGTACACATGCCCTGGAGAGTTTGAGGAAGATGTCACACCGGTGGAGTGTGAGAGCGGTATGCATTTCTGCGAAGATCCTGCGGACTGTTTCAGATATTACCAGTTCAATCCTGAAAACCATGTCTGCGAGGTTGAGGCCTATGGTGATATTGACCGCGGAGCAAACAAGGTCTGCACCAACAAGCTCCGTGTGATCAGGGAAATCCCCTGGGAAGAAGTCCTCAGACTGGTCAATACAGGAAAGGATTGTACTGGCCTCTGCAACACCGGCGACTGGAACACCGGCAACAGGAACACCGGCGACTGGAACACCGGCGACTGGAACACCGGCAACAGGAACACCGGCAACAGGAACACCGGCGACTGGAACACCGGCAACAGGAACAC
>Ga0247611_10003103_pt1 | contig 25261 bp, 29 predicted proteins | sample 177DNAGHGhighgp2_FD_192422 | JGI IMG/M metagenome (GOLD analysis project Ga0247611, IMG submission 192422) | Sheep rumen microbial communities from Palmerston North, Manawatu-Wanganui, New Zealand - 1770 DNA GHGhigh gp2 | ecosystem: Host-associated > Mammals > Digestive system > Stomach > Rumen... | reverse complement strand
CGTATGAGCACAAGTACCTCAATGACTATTGCTGGTGTTATCTGCAAAGAAAAAGAAAAGTTAACATGCTTCGATACGTCATACAAAACTTATACAGAAGCTACTAACCATTTTTCTTCTGATTTTAAATTAATTATAGTTTGTAAATTAGAAGCAAAGAAAACAAAATATCTGTATATAGATTTAGATAAATTTATTAATAAATATCATGTATCTATTTCTTCTTGGGAAGAATTGCATGATAGTATTGTAAGTTGTTTAAACGATACTTCTTTTTCAAAAGTATTGGTATATACTCCTGTTCCTGATTATCAATACTTTAAAAGTACAAAAACAATCGATGGAAATACAAGAACGATTTCTTATTCGAAATTAACACAATTTCCTTCTAATATAAACAATCGTCCTTTTGTTTGTAGTTACAATTACTCTGATTACGTTACTGCAGAATATGTAAATATGTCTGCAGGTAAAATTAGAAACAAATATACAAGACGTACAACTTTACCAGATCTTGTATTTAAAGCCAAAAAGAGCAATACGATCTTTTTAGAAAATACTTTAGTATCTGTTAATGGTGTAGTTGGTTATCCGTATTACAATGAAGAAACAAAAGAACTATATGTTAAGAACGGAGCTCATATGCTCCGTGATACAAGCTTAACTGATCAAAATATTGTATTTATTGATTTTACAAAATATCTTCCAGATGATAGAAACGATATCAGATTATCAACTTATAAGCTTCATGAATGCAGCCCAGATATTCTTATTAAGAAAGATGAAGATATATGGTTAATCAGTAATCCTGCAAAAGGAGTGCTCGAATCATACCTGACCAGAGATATTCTTTTTTGGCAAAAAGCTTCATTCTCAATGAGATTTGCTGTACCTATTCTTGATGAAGATTATGAGCAAATTCCACTTCTATGCTTTGGTGGTAGATTATTCTTCCCCGGTTATGATGATATTAACTATTATCAAATAAACACAGATACTGGAAGAAAATTAATTGTAGAATTTAATGTGTCCTTAAATACACTTGTTAGAATATTAGCATCTAATTTACAACATGCTGGTATATTCTACGGATTAAATACAATTTATCGTGCAACAATAGGACTCATTATTTCTAACATTTATGCAGACAAATCATTCAACTATCAAATAAGTTCTGATGAGTGGAAAGCTATTGAATTTGCCACACAATTCGATATTCCGTTTGTTAGTATTCTCTGTACAGATAAACATACTGCTATTAATCCTATTTTACCTTTATCAAGTTTAACTCACAATATTTTGAGTTTTAAGAAAGGTACAAAAGGTATTTTAATTAATCATAAAACAAGAGAAATCATAGACTATACAGGATCAAATAGTTATAGTGATATGACAACAGCTTCTGTTACTGCTCCAATAACTCCTTTGTATATAAATACAAAAGAAGGTGCATGTAGACATATCGAACAAGATATTATCGAAATACCTGATTCTGTTCGCTATGATAGATTTGCATGGGAGCATGAACCAGTTGCATTTACTGATAAATATAATCAGTATAATGTTGGTGAATTGATTAAAGAAGTTAAACAATTTTTCGTACTGGATCTATTATATTCTCCTGATGAACCAATTTCTCTTATAGATGAAGATGACAAAGCTATAGAAGAAGATGATGATGGAACTCCTATGAATCCAGTTTATACTGTAGAATATGAAAATATCAGAAGACCAAAAGTTGTGAATGCTACAGGATCCACAACTAAACCAACTTATGTAAATATAAAGATGTCTATATCAGAATCAAAAGATCTTGAAGTATCTGGATTCAAAGGACAATATGAAATTTACAATGGTGAATATTCTTATGATAGTTTAAATAATTCGTGGTATTCAATATTCGGTGATAGAACTAGAGCTAGTATAGAGTATGATGAAATAAATCATGTATGGGTTTTAAAACATTATACAACAGATGGTGAAAAAGCTATCGCCCAATCATCTACCGATTCAGAAGTTCCGTATAGATCCAAATTAAAATGGGTTATATGCAGCGGTGGTAGTATTGCACCTGCAAAATTTGATGATGAAGGTGGAGAAGATTATGAACACGAAGATAGTGAAGCAGAAGACTAAGGAGATGTAAATGAAAAACAAATTAGAAATAGATAAGAATTTAAAATTCGAATCTGATGGTAGTATACGTTATATTGGTTCTCAAGATCTTCATGTTTTAATACCAAAAATGTATGAAAAATACATGATGATTAAAGTTGCTGCTGAAGTGACTACATTAGGTGTTTTTACATTTTGGTACGACGAAGATAAAAAAGGACAATTCTTCTTACCTGCTATTATTCAAATGCAACCAAGTACGATTGTATTTAAAGTAATAGAAGGAAAAGAATACGTATATTGTATTTTCCATAAAGGTGATACATTTATTAAGAGTAAGAAACTAGTTAAATCATCATTTATTGCATTTGCGTTATTTGATGCTTATCTTGCAGGAAACCATATTCCTGATACAATCAATTATCCTGACTATGCTTTCTTATTTGATACAATAGCTAGAATCACTGGAAGTGATATCGGTAAATTCAATAATGTGGCATTTGAGTTATTGTTTGCACATACTTCTCGTTGCAGAGAAAACACACAAATACCTTATCGCTTAACTAATATGAAAGAACCACCGTTCCATATTAAGTTAGGCGATATGCCACGTATTACAAGTTCACTTACTTCAAAACTAATAGCTGGGTACTTAAAGGCAAGTATCGTAACAGCTCTTAATACAGACATTGAAAATGAATCCACATTAGAGGAAATTTTACGTCAATGAAAACTTACATCTTTTCTAACTGCAAAAAATCAGATGAAGAAACATATGCCAAGAATTTATTTAAGGCAATTGATCCTAGCGATAGATTAGTTGTTCTTAATAGAGGTAACGTGTTCTTCGGTGTTCTTACTGATAACAAAGAAGAATTTAAAAAATATACTAATATGCACACAATACATCGTGCTTACGATGCTTATGGTGTTATTGGATATTTCGGATTATATGATTCGTGGAGATTACGTAGATTCTTCCAATCAATCACAACGTATCATCCTTATTGGAATCCCGATCATGATCTTGCTCATGTTGTAACAGGAACAAAAGGAAATGATGCTCCTAATGATAGAGAACTGACACTTCCATGGATGCGTGACTATTTTAAAGCAACCGGAAAAACTCCTACTACGGGATATTCAGCTTATTATCTTTCCCAGCAATTGTATGGTTGCGAAGAAAAAGATATTATCCTTGTTAACTTCTATGGCAATGAAGATAATTCAACAAGTAAAGTTGATGATCATGCTTGGGCATACGAAAATGACTGGCTAAAGGGAAAGAATCGTATTTTCCTGTGACCATTTTATGCATTCTTTAATAAATGGAGAATTACTATGAAAAATATTAGTTTTGAAATATCTGGTATTATGCTGGAAGGCAAGGCTAAAGCCATGCATCCAAATGATCAAGGATTCTACGAAGATGTACCTCTATTAGTATTAGGAAAACCATCTCGTAATGGAAAAGTTTATACAGTAGAAAGTATGATGAAAGCTCTTACAGATCCTTCAAGTTATTTTGTAAAGCAACTTCGTGCTTCTGCTCTCTACGGATGCTACGGTCACCCTGTGGTCAAAAGTGAAGCTGATTTAGCAGATATTGCCAACATTGATATGAAAAATATCTCACATCAAATTGGTAAAGTCTACACTAAAGGCTCAACTGAAGCAGGTAATACTGTTGTATATGGGTGGATTAAGCCTACTGGCGTTTATGGTCAATACTTAAAAGAATCATTTGAAGATGCGACCCAAAATACTTGCTTTTCATTACGTTCTTTAGTTGAACGTGTAGGACAAGACAGTAATGGTAACATTATTCAAAATGTATCTTGCTTAGTAACTATTGATGCTGTACCACTAGGAGGTTATGCACAGGCTGCTAAGGTTTATGATCCATCTATTGAATCAATCAATATTCCTATTAAGAAAACTGAAACAGTTGAACAGTTAGTATCGCAAGAACTTCTTAGTGATAATCAATTAGAAGATATTCTTGGAGCTGATAAAGTAAAAATCTTCAACAAAACTTATCATGTATCTGATAAAGGAAACATTATCGATAACGGTAAGGTTGTTGATCCATTCCACGAATTTTTCGGATAAGGAAAGGTAATTATGGTAGAAGTTGTAGACGCTGTTCTTGTAAATGAAGAACAAAACCAACCGGTACCTGCTAAGCCTAATACACCTCCACCTGGTCCACCACCATGTACGATTCAGCCTCCTGCTTTTGGTGATTCTGGCTCTGTTATTGTAACACCAGGTCCAAATGGTAACAAAAATTATGTTGCCATGATAACAGGAGAAGTTTCATTTCCTGCAAAATACATTCAATTATTAGATACCTTGTACCATGCCAAGAAAGGTGATACTATTACTATCAAAATAGCATCGCCTGGTGGCATGGTTGAAACAGGTGTTGCTATTATCACAGCAATAGAAAATACTCAAGCACATGTTGTCACAATCGCTTTAGGATTAGTTGCTAGTATAGCTTCTATTATTTGGATGGCAGGTCATGAACGTATCATGATGCCAGAATCTACTCTTATGGTGCATGGACCATCCGGATTACAGGCTGGTAAAGTATCTGATATAAAAGAGGAGTGTGATCAAATTGATTCTTATTTCAGAGATATGGTTACTAGATTATCAGCTGGCATACTTACTGAAGATCAATTACATCGCGTGCTAGACAATCGCGAAGATCTATTCATTCCTGGTAAACAAATAACGGAACAAATGAAAGGAGGTCAGTGATGGGATTTACACTATTTGATGAAGCAGTGTTATCAGATATTTCTGACCTGCCTGAAGATGATTTTCCTGTTTTAGATGATAAAAAAATAGAAGCTAGTTTCGAAAATTATTCTGCTCCTACAGAAATTGCATTAAAATCTGATTTATCAGATGAAGCTGCTCCTGCTGTAATAAATGGTCCTGCTAAAGCACCACCACTTGTACAATACACCATGACTCCTCTTCCAAGCGGAAAAGGAAAAATGGTTACATTTTATTTAAATGTAGTAGATTTATCATCTAAACTCATTAACCAATTCATTATGTTAAGTGATGCCATGATACAACCTGAAGATGTATTGTTTGTACATTTAAATAGTATTATGGAGATAGATGATAGTCATGTAGTTTATAATGCTTTATCTTGCTGTAAAGCAAAAGCTAAAATTGCATGTATTCCTTATGCATTAAATACAGCTTCGTTTTATCCTGCTCTCGCATGTAACTTCATAATGCCATGTAAATTTGGTATTGTTAAGTTTGATAGCTGCGCAGTCCATGCTGTAGGTATGGGACACATAGATGCTAAGAATGCATATGAATTTGATACTGGTAGGAAAGTACAGTTATTAAACAAAATGCATGATGCAGGATTTATACCAGATGATGCTTTAAAGCACATCTTAGAGCATCAAGGAAGTTATTGCCTGTATGGTGAAAATCTTCGTAATAAAATTTACGAATTTAATAAACATAAAAAGTAATATTATACATCACACACCGGATTCCGGTGTGTGATGTTTCAAATATTTGATGTATATATTACAATAATGAACCACAAACAATAAGGAGATCAGATCATGGATACAAACAAATCCAAAGTCGAAGAAAAACTCGAAAACAAACCGCTCACCAAATGGGAATTCGATCGTCAGGATCCCACTGAAGAGCAAATCGAAAGAAGACTGTCCATCCTGGCAGTCTAAAACCACACAACTCTAGAGCGGATAAGCCGCTCTAGAGTTAATTTTTTCTTTATAAGGAATTTAGCATAGAACCCCATTCAGTTGGTTCTTCTACTTGTTTTGGAACCTCTATTGATTCCATAGATGCTTCTAATTTAACAGGAGCAGTTGCAACAAGTTTTTCTGAAGAATCATCTTTAGATGGATCTATTTCTTCTTTATAATTCTTCACTTTACTTGCTATAACTTTCAGAACATGATCGTTGAAATTATCAGGCCATTGCTCTTTATATAAGCCACGTTGATGTGACATTATGTTTAATTCTGTAAGTTTCGTAAGATATTGTATCCCTGTTGGTCCACTTGTTTTACGTATGTTATTTATTTTTGCATCAAGATCATCCTGCAAATCAAACATCTCAGATAATTTCTTAATATAAGATTTGACTTTAGATGCCTCAAGATACCCAGCTTCATCTATACACAAATAAGCAGGATGAGCAGGATATATTCTATCTTCCATTCTTCCATTTTCAAAATATTTTTCTAATCTTTCTTTATAAAGATCTGCTGGTTCTCCACTGTATGGATCAGGGAATTTATTTAATTTCTTAAGCTGATCAATTCTACTGTCACATATTTCTAGTAAATCATCAATGTGCCAAAGAGTATCACGTTTTTCGAAGAATGCTGCATCATCTTTCATCTTTTCTTTAATAAATTTACAGATGTCAGAATAATGATCTTCTGCCCACGTGCATAGTTCTTTCATTTTTCTATCTTGATAGAGTTTTACTGCAAAATAAATTCCGCTTGCTAAACCAACAACTGCTGCACCAACAAAAACGATATCAGGAATACCTTCTTGACTTAAAGATATAGATTCTTCTGATTTTTTAAGTTGAGCTTGTTCAACTGTTTTAATGTCATCTTTAAATACTTTAAAAAGATTTAAAAGATCACTAACCCAACCAACAGCCCAAGCATATCTAACTTTATGATCTGATTTACTTGGATTTACAATATCATACACACCTAATTCGGTTAAATATGACTTATATTTGCCTTGTGTTCTTTCTTCGTATAACTTTAAAAACTTGATAGCTTGATCTTTATAAAAGTTAAAACGATGACTAAAGAAATACCAATTTCTTCTTACATCTTTCGTATCTAAGTATCCTGCATCAGCATATGTTATCATATCTTTTTCAGGAGATTTTAAAGGAGTTAAACGACCGCTAAAATATTCTTTTAATCTAGAGCAATATGTTCCATCAGACTCACCATCTTTTGGATAAGGAATAGTGCTTATTCTATTAAATTGAATACGTGATTTTTCATATAAAGAGTAAATAGTTGACATACTCCAAAGTTTTTGTTCTTTGTCTAAAAGAGCTTTTGTTTTACTTTTATCTGGCGATTTCTCACTATTACCATATAACTTATGAATATGGTTAATTACTTTACCATAATTGTTTAAAAAATATTGCTTATCTTTTTCTAGCTCTGCTCGATTCTGTGCTCTTTTTTCTTTTTTCCATTCTTGGAAAAATACTCTAGTAGCGCAAACAATAATACCTGCGATAATACCATTTGTTATGGCACCTTCTGTACTAGCTTCAGTTCCTTCAGGAACATCTTCTTCTTCAGGATTACTAGCTTCTGATTTAGATATAATCTCAGGATCTACTTCTAAATTTTCAGTGGGTTCTGCGGTATCATTATTTTCATCTGTTTCTAAATCAGCTGTGTTTACTAAAAAGATATTATCAGCAGCAGTAGCTTGATGTCCTTTAATATAGCAAACAATGTCCTGTATTGAATTCATCGCTGATGCGTCTATAGGAAGCTGATAATACTCTCCTAATACATCACAGATATTTGTTAAAGCTTTATTTGAAATATTTAAATCTTTTCTTAAATCAGATTCTGGTTTAATCCATGCTGATACACTACCTCTTTGACGAACAGTCTTAACAACTTTTAAAAGAACCTTGTCGACTTTCTTTTTCTTTTTAATATCAACTAGCTGTTCGACACTATGGGTATTATCAAATAACATATCACCAAACATATGTACAGTCCTCTATGTTATTAAATATAATGATTTACGGCATAAAATGAAATTAAATAAAAATAGTACCAAAATTTATTTGTCTATATATTACTATATAGATGGTAAATTTCCTTTTTATCATCACAAGCCTAATGTAATTGTTTAGTAAGTATATTTACTGACTTGAATAAGTTAGTGATGTATTAAATGATTTCAGCCCAAATTATTTTAAGAATCTTGTTTGATCACCTAACCCGTTTATTAGTGATGTCACACGTACCTTGAACAAACGAGACCAATTTAATAATGTAAGCAGCAAAGAATCCTACGCGGTTTAAAGATTGTTTGTGAAATCAGGAAATACAAAGCTGATTTGTTTAGGAAAGTGAATTACTTATGATGCTGACAAAGATTTAATTCTTTGACAAATGAGTGATGTGGGTATCATTTGCAAATTATTAAGTCTCAGCTTAAACAATTGTATCATCTAGAACTACCCACAAAGGACGCAAAATGTTACAAGAAATTGACCAAGAATGGAACCAAGCTTGTATTAACCAGAGACTGGTTGAAGCTTGGGAATCAACACCAGGAAAGTTGGCATTCCAAAAGACGATTGTCACATTCCGTGGTGTTGAACTGGAACTTACAATCTCAGCTGTAGACCCTTCGGTCGGTATCGACGTCGATCGACCGGAAACGTTTACACGCAGATTAACCGCACTGAATACTCAGCGCAATGTTAAGCTGCCGGATATGAATGATGAGAATGCTGACATCAGTGATGTCTATGCTGCTATTCTCAGAGCCATCGATCCTGCTGGAGATCAAGAAGCTGCGATTATCGAAAGAAGAAACAAAGCATTCAAATCGAGTATTCGCAAAGAATCTATTACGAATTGGACCAAACGTATCAAAGATACTGGTGCATATTCTAAGAATGAAATCGATAACTTTATTGCATATTGTAGTGAAGCTATCAAGCGCCCATACTTTGGCGAACGTGTAAATAAGTTCGTCGACGTATTAGTTAAATTTAGCAATGAGATTACTGATACAACCCCGTGCTATCCCAATGATACTTCGTTTACTGAGCAGCATGCTCTCTATAATGATATCTGCAAGTGGATGAGTGGTAGATTCACTAATCTCTATGGAGATAATACGATTGCTAGAACGAGGTTAGAGAAAGGTCTTATAGACACTGAGCGTGATGCAACACTTCACCCTCATACTCTTAAGATCAAAAACATCGTTAGAGGCATTTATCAGGAGTGTGAAAAACCTGTCACCTTCTGTTTCGTACTTGATGGTCTTGCTCGTTATTTTGAAAAGGTAACTGGTGAGTCTGTCGCTTATCGTCTTGCTGATATGAAAGAAAGAGCTGAACTGCGTAGAGAACGTAGAGAGCGTTTCAAACAGCAGCATGCAGAAAAATCTACAACTGAAGCAAAAGTTGCAGATCATGCAAAAGACGAGACGAAAGAAGTAAAAACGGAAAAACGTAACACTAAGCCCGTCCCTAAGAAGAAAACAGTCAAGACTGAGGTTAAACAGCCTGAACCCATAGCGTTTAATCCTCTTGGAAATGACATGTTCTCTAGAGCTCTTGAAGAGGCCAAACCTCTCAAGAAGTAAAGATGATATGATACTTACTCTCACGCATATGCGTGAGAGTAAGTTTTTTTATTTTTATTTTACTGTAACATACTTAGAATTAATATACCAATACTTTGCTCTAAATGGACTATTAGCAAATGTAACTGTTTGATAAAAGATCGGATACGCTTCAGTATCAGAAGTGAGATAGTCTAAATGATCCGTATCATCTTCACATGTTTCTTCGTTTACTAATGTATATAAAGATTGATGAACATGAGCTCTAACTAATTGACTGTACCCTATTTCGATATACGATTGTTTACCATCGTACACGATAGAGTGATAACCATTAGCTAAAAGCAATCCTGTTCCTGTATATAAAGGAACATTTTCACCACTATCGATCCAATCATAATCTTCTGTTTCTTTATATGTTTGTTTTATTTCATCATTCTCTCCTAAAAGGAATTTCTTAATATCCTTTAAGATAGAATTATGTTTGCAGATCCATTCGAGATTGCAAGCAATTTGCATCTCGTATTTATTTTCTGTAATATATTCTGTGTTTTTATTTTTTATAACTAAACTCATTAATTCAGGATTTGACAATAACAATGATAAGAACTTATAACAAGTGTATTTATCATATCCGTTTAATTGATCCATGTATTGCTTGTATACATCTGAAAACTTTACTTGTATTTTCTTAGAAATATGATCAGGTGTAACAATGTCATCCTGAAAGATATCTATGATTCTAAACTGTTTATCTTGAGCAACAAAAGCACATAACAAATCTTGATAATCATTTTCCTTACTTGGATCTCTAAATATAACTGCAAAGTTAGATGCTTTTGCTATTCTCTGATATAAAGATTCTTTTCCTGCTTCTTCAATAATTCTATCAGCATCGCAAGATAAATGAATGATATTTTTACTCGTTGCAAATACTTCTGTCATGTTGTCAATATGCGATGGTCTTGCTGAATACAGAACAGTTCTATCGTTTGCATAACTATTTAAATAATAAGCATATAGGAAATAGTTATTAAAAGCTCTATCACCTGTAACAAAAACTCGATAAGGATAATACATATTTGTTCTCCTATAGTTAATGTATTAGATGTCTATTAAAATAAATAAAGTATATATTGCAACAGTGTTCACCCATATAAATAAATTTCAACCAAATAAGGAGGAAAGCCATGGAGAAATCCAACATCACTAAGATCGAGGCGATCGAAAATGCGATCGTCAAGGAGCAGGGTAACTACAGTGGATTGATCGAGATCGCAAGGAATCTCGACCAGTTCCTCAAGACCCTTTCTCCCGAATGCATCAAAATCGCCAAAAGAAGGATTGAGATGGTATTCGAGAAATATGAATAATCATCTCGAAAAGAATCTGGAGTAATCTGGATTCTTTTTTTTGACTATCAATATATTTGATTTATATATTTCTACCATGTTCAAGATCAATATTATTCGGATATTAATCTGATGAACATCATGCTCTTAACACTTGGAGGTGTATCATGAGCAAATCTCATTTTCACATTGACGAGAACTCAAAAGGCCGTGTCTTCGGTGACATCGATTTTGTATCCATGAGTTCTGGTTCCATCCTTGTTGGGGAGGACGTAAACGTGGAACTCATTCGGACATACGGAGATTGCACCATCAATCTTTTCGGTTCTGTCGATCAGATCGAAGTGGTTGAAGGAACTTGTAAGATCTCTGTTCCCAATATCCGTTTGATCGAAGTCAAGAAAAATGGCACAGCTTTTCTTGATGGTCCGTTCTTCAGGAAACTATCCCACAGACATCGTTGGCCTATTGCGAAAGCAAAAGGATTCAGGTGTCATGTGGAATATCCGTTCCCTCTTATTATCGGAGAAGGAACAGCCATCTTTCGTGAATACCATTTTCACGAGAATTGGACGGATCATCAGTTAACGCTTGACCAGCTTGACGAAAAAGTTCCTCCCTGGAAACGCCCCTCTTAATGAGGGGATTTTCTTTTTTGTTAAAGCATATAAAGAGTGATAGGTGGGGATAAAATCCCCACCTATCACATACGCATTATAATACTGTTGCCTTACGGCCATCGTACTTTAAGCAGAAATCCATTTATTCCAAACTTTAATAAACTCATCTTTGAAAGGTTCGCAATCTTGAATGAGTTTAGGAATATCTGTTGTATCATCTAAATTACCTGAAATCTTGACAGGATTCCAATAGGTAAACGAATTGAATCTTAGATGATTTCCCCAATACAATGTTGCAAGTTTATTTCCAAATGTTAAATAAGGACGAATTACTTTTGTAAATACTTCTATTACTGTATATCTATTGTATTTTTCTGGTGTAATAGGATCTTCGTTAGCAGCATTACTATCATCACCTATACCCATTAGAAGTACATCCATATCTTCAAAGGCAACATCTTGCTTTCCGTGAATAGAAGTTACACTGGTGATTAACGATGGAACATCGATAACGCCAGCATCAACAATACAGTGGTTGTTGAAATTAAATCCAGGGAAATAAGTTTGAGCAGCTGAAGTCATCTGAGCAATATCAACTAAAGGAACTTCCCAATAATCATTAGCCTTAAGTGTCTGGAATACCAGATAATCATCGGATGTAATATCTAACGCAGGAATAATAGTACAGAGATTAGGATAAACATCTTTTGATTCTCCTAATTTCATATCGCCAATAATATCATGAATTACATTTCTTAAATTCTCTCCTTTGTAAGTAGGACAAGCTAAAGGGTTAACTTTTGCTTGCCATCTCTTTACAAAGCAATCTTTTGCTCTAGCATTGAATATATCTGATACTTCCTTGAAGCTATGTCCTGCAGAATAACCTGCAGACAAAATACCACCAATTGAAGTACCTGATAAGAAATCAACGCCATCAAGATCTTTCACAGATCCTTTATCAGTTTGCGTCGACACATACGACAAGAACTTTGCTGGGATGGCTCCGAATTTGCCACCACCTACTAATGATAAAACCTTGTACTTTTTACTCATGTTACGTCTCCTCTATGAGATAACTTTAAACTATAAAATGATTTTGTCGATCGTATATATACAGGATCAAGAGGCAGTACTCGAACGTCTGTACAATGAACCAGTCAATGAGGAGAGATAATCACGACTATCCACAAACATCCGACCTAGTCGGATTTTCTTTTTGTTCATTTTTCTTTTTACTATATATTACTGAATTAACTAAACCTCAATAAGGAGAGAGTCATAATGAAAATTTGTTGGAAAAATCGCAAAGGCGATGAGATCATCGATGCATCTGAAACAATCGCATGTGGAGATGAAACCGTAACCCAATTAATCTATGTTCCTGAAAGATTAAAGTGGGAACTCTTGAGAAGTAAAAAACTTCTTCAAGATGTGTTTGATGGTATTTATTGGTCAGGTCAACCAATTACCTTTTGGCATGGGAATAAATGCATTGGTAAGATTATCCAGCTTTCCAAGAATATCAAATACAGGCACTTTAAGGAAATCTATGCAGATACTGATAGAACTATTCCTATCATGTGTTCTGAAGATATACTGATTAGAGGATACGCTAACAAAACTCTCATCCTTCCAGAAGATATAGATACTATTTGCAGAAAACTTGCAGATAATGAATATACTCCTGAGCAGATTAAAGAGATGAAATCAATGCGTGATGAAAAGGCTCCACATCGTAAAAAACGTGTCTTAAATATAAACAAAAAACAAATCAATGTTTTCCCGTATAGAGGAGACATTGTTATTCCACCAATCTGTTCTTCCAAACTCAAACTTCAAGGAGAAACACATCATGTCAACTGAAAAGAAAGTCATCAACTTCCCGCTCTCTCCTGCTACGATTCACGAAAAGAACAAGCTTGACTTCATCAAAGCACTCGACGAGTTCCTTACGGAGCACAAAGCCTCTCTCGAATTGTATCTTGAGGGCAACAATGTTTGCATCGCAGCAAACATCAATGATTACCAAGAACGAGTAAAATTCGGTTCCATGGTTGGTAATAGAAAAATCAACCATATGGAATTGGAGGAAACAAGACGAATAATCGAGGATAAGCTCGCACGCTATCTGGAACTCGATGAACGCAACGCCAGATTCGACAAAAAGAACAACCCATCATAAGGAGAAAAATGAAAACCATAAAAGAAAACGTTGTCAATTTTCTGAATGATCTCAGAAAGATCATGAAGAAAAATAACATCGATTCCATCAGTTTCGAAAACAATGAAAACCATCACACCATTGAACTCAATTTCGATAATGAGAAATCATCGATTATTATCGGTGAGTACAATGGTAACGGTGGGCTGATTGATAATTTCGAATTGGAAAGTCTTCTGGACAGTAACCTGGTTTGTACCCAGATTGCGGAATTTGATCCGGAGAAATCTTCGGTCAAGCCACAACGCTTCATTGAAGAAAACCAATAATTGATATAAGAGCAGGGTATACCCTGCTCTTTTTTTCTATTCATATTTAAGCATATATTACTATTATGTTATGGGTCTTCTTTAAAATTTCTCTACACTAGATGTAGTTCATATATCGCTGTTAAGACGAACTAAAAGAGGAAAAATTTTATGACAGCAAATTTTAAAGAGACGTATTGGTTATTAGATCATAATTTTCAACTTACACTTATCAACAACAGACAACACTATCTCATGTCACTCGATCATAAGTGTATTTATGTCGTTGCCATAGGACCCGACGATGACAAGAGTTATTCTTCTCATGATAAATACGTCTGCCACATTAATAAGGCTACAGGAAAAGGAGATATTCTTTTCTCTAGCACTATTAATTTCAACTTTTCCGAGTGGATTACAGCAACAGGCATCACACCTAAGCATGCAATCAATAATGCTATAACCCTAGCATTAACTGACTCTAAAGTTCAGCATAAGGAAGAACTCCGTGGATTTAGTTTAATGCTAAATCCGATTATCTGGTTTTTTGCAAACTTAATCAACCAAATAATAAATAAATAACATAACAGAGGGTAGGTCACCCTACCCTCACAACAAATTTTGTTATGTTTCTACATTGTATAATTGGTCCCATCGTATAAAGGCTCATTACACCTGGTTTTGGTCCAGGTAATCTAGGTTCGATTCCTAGTGGGACTGCCATCTTAAAATACAAGGAGATTTAAATATGAAATCAAAAACTTCTACAAAAACCACAGCTAAAAGTAAACCTGCTACAAAAGAAAAAGCTAAAGCAAAAGCTCCTGCAAAGAAAGTAGCAAAAGCTGTTAAGAAAGTACTTCCTGTTCGTACAAAAACTGAAAAACCACAAGTTAAAGAAGTGGATAAATCATTAGAACCTGTTGCTACACAAGTTTTAAGAATCATGCCACTGCAACCTTCATGTCCAAAGATTGTATGTACTTGTGGAACTATGTATATGAAACTTGTAAAAGATGGTCCACATCGTACATGGCGTTGTCAGAAATGCGGAACTGAATACACCGAATTAAGCAAAGGAGACAACCGTGTTGGATGATGTCGGTGATGGACTGTAGCTTATTTTATTGATTAATATTGTGCCCTGATAGCTCAGTTGGATAGAGCAACTGCCTTCTAAGCAGTGGGTCATGGGTTCGAGTCCCGTTCAGGGTACCATACGTTCCGGTCGTCTAACGGTTAGGACAGTAGATTTTCAGTCTATTAATCAGGGTTCGATTCCCTGTCGGAATGCCATTATTTAAAGTGATAAATCTTTTGGGTATATATAACTACATTGTATTTTTGGAGAGGTAGCTCAATTAGAGCAAGTGGCATTTTGACATGTCATGTTTTGTGACATTTACAGCAATGTAATTAAATAAATCAAGAGCACAACCACTATGTGTAGGTGAAAATCCTACCCTCTCCGCCATTTTTGGGACACTAACAGCAATAAATTAAGAAAAGATTTGTGTTATCTTTAGACTTAATGTGTCCTGTTTTATTAACATTAACAACAAGGAAAAACAATGATGTAGTATATTAACCGTTAAACTTTTATAGAAACTTTTACACTCCGTAACTTGAAAGATAGTTTAATAAGTCAGTACGCGAGAACGTACTGACTAGAACGCAGTTTGAAAGAATGTCATGTTTGTGGCATTTACAGCAAACAAAACTTTATCTATTATTAAATTCTAGTGTAACTGTATGCTTACGCGAAAGTAAGTATGCGCCATCGCCAAGAAGATTAACTAGGTGAAGTAGATTGCAACTTCGAACAAGAAGCAATCCTCAAACTGAAATGCAGGTATCCAGTCCTGCTCTTTCTTTTGCTTTAATTCCTTAATCACCTTTGGGATACTTACAGCAAATATTTGTGCCTGATTAGCATTAACTAGTATAGACTAGTAGTATCCTGTTTAGTGAGTGTGACACTCACAGCAAACAATTGAAAATAATCTACAAATCATCAACCTAACGTGTCATGAAAGGAATCTTACTATGAACGCTTTTGCAAAAGCTCTCAACAACGAATCCACCCACACCCTCACTGAAAACGGTGCTGATGCACTGAACACTACAGGAAGTGCTCTTCTTGACCTGTTCGGCACCATTGGCGCTCTGCGTAACGCTAATCAGAATCGCGTCGAACGTCTCTTCGCAGAAGCTTATAAGGAAAATAAGCTTCTTGCCACGAAATGTATCTTTTATGCAAGAGATATTCGTGGTGGTCTTGGTGAACGCAAGACCTTCCGTATTCTGCTGAAATACGCAGCAAACCATCACCCCGAATGCATCGGACCCAACATCGATTTAATCGGTAAATTCGGTCGTTACGACGATCTTTATTCATTAATCGATACACCCCTGGAAGATGCTATGTGGGTTTCAATGAAGAAACAATTCGTTGAAGACCTGAACAATATGGGTGAAGGTAAACCTGTTTCATTACTCGCAAAATGGGTGAAAACCCCGGATGCGAGTTCAAAAGAAACACGTAAGCTCGGAATCAAGACGGCATTGAAGTTTAACATGGAAGTGAAGATGTTCAAAAGACTTCTTCGAGGACTTCGCAAGTACATCGATGTCACTGAGATTCATATGTCCAATGGAACTTGGAACGAGATCGATTATGACAAGGTAGCATCGCGTGCGATGTTCTTATACCGCAATGCTTTTACCAAGCATGATCATGAGAGATTCGGCTGCTACATCGGACAAGTTCAGAACGGTGAAGCCAAGATTCATTCTGGAACTCTGTATCCTTACGATATTCTTGAAAAGTATATCAAAGGAAGATATGAGTTCGATGATATCAAAGAAGATCCTGTTCTGGAAGCACAGTGGAAAAATCTTCCCAATTTTATGGAAGACGAAGCCTCTGCAATTGTGATCGCAGACACGTCTGGAAGTATGGAAGGTCGTCCTATGGCTTCGGCTGTAGGATTAGCTATCTACTTCGCTGAGAGAAACCAGGGGCCGTTTAACGGACTCTGGATGAACTTCTCCAGTGAGTCAAAGGTCTGCAAGCTGAAAGGCGAGACTCTGGCTCAGAAGCTGTCAAACATCGATGCAAGTGATTGGGGTTTCAATACTGATCTCAAGAAAGCATTCGAACAGATCCTTCGTATTGCAATCGATAACCATGTTCCTGCAGAAGAGATGGTCAAATCTCTGATCATCATTTCTGACATGGAGATCGATAGAGCAGTAAAGGATACTGATGCTGCTGATGGTCAGAAGTTCACTCTGTTCCACGACATGATGAGCACGAAGTTCGCCGAGAACGGATATGTTCTTCCGAACATTGTCTATTGGAATGTTGATTCTCGTCATGACACATTCCATGTTGACAAAGATCGTGTTGGTGTTCAGCTGGTTTCCGGTCAGTCTCCGTCTACATTCAAAACTTTGATGCACAGTCTCAACATGACTCCCGAGCAGATGATGCTCGAAGTTCTCAATGGTGTGAGATACAACTGTATCACTGTTGAATAACACACGACAATGGGATAGGGTAAAACCTATCCCAATATTTTTTCTGTATATATTACTATCCTGTGTAGATATTTTATAAACAGCAATTTCCGGAGAGATGGTCGAGTTGGTCTATGGCATCGGTCTTGAAAACCGACGGTGGGAAACTGCCCAAGGGTTCGAATCCCTTTCTCTCCGCCATTTTTGACTAAAGGACTGTTGGCTTAGAAGTAGCCATCAGCTAAGGAGTAGTTGGATGGCTCGAGTAGATTTATGCGAATCGAGCAAACATGGTAGTCCATGTCTGAAAACTTTTGGTGTAAAAACACACCTTTGGTCTTTGTTCGTTATTATGTTGGCTTTAGCTCAGTTGGTAGAGCGGATGACTGTGGCTCATCATGTCGAGGGTTCGAACCCCTTAAGCCAACCCAATTTAAGCCTCATCGAGTTAAAAGCTCATGTGTTGATGCGACTTGCCCTAAGAAGGACAACATTAGTATGAGGTAACTTGCTACTGAAGTTGCTTGATGTTAAAACTATCAAGATTAGAAGGTAGACGTTTCTACGAATAATCCCACGTAGTCGTAATCCTGGAGGAAGGTGAGTCCTCCTTGGCGTAGAATGATAGAGAGCTCACTATCCTCTTCTACGCTTTTCTAAGAATTTTATCGGGGTATAACTCAGCCTGGCTAGAGTGCTTGCTTTGGGAGCAAGATGTCGCAGGTTCGAATCCTGTTGCCCCGACCATTTCCTGTCTGCACAACATTGATGTCTGCCAGTTAGCTCAGTCTGGTCGGAGCGCTAGGTTCTGGACTTAGAGGTCGCTGGTTCGAGTCCAGCACTGGTAGAACGGTTGTACAGACAGATCTTGTTTCTACCTATACTGATTAGTCACTTGCACGCTCGGATCGATACAGTCTTCGACTGTCCTGATTCAGTTCGACTCTGAAGCAAGTAACAAAAGGTATAGGCAGAATCATTTTCAACCAGACAGTAAAAAAATCTCACTAAAACAATCTCAGTTTTGTTTATGTGTTAAAAGGTTAAGTTGTATGATACTGTCTGGTTGATCCTTTAGTCTAGTTGAGTAGTTCATTATTACTAACAAGTGATGGTGAAGGGAAGGTTCTATTCAACTAGATTTTTTAAAAAACCATCAACTTCAACAATGAAAGGAGAATCCTGCTATGAAGAAGTCAGTGGTATTCGCAGCTATTGCTGCACTTGTGTTAACAGCCTGTGGTAAGAAAGCTGAAGAAGCAACAACTGAAACTGTTGTTGAAAATGCAACTGAAACCATCTCTGCTAACGAAACTGTTATTCCTGTGACTATCGTCACTGAGGATGAAGTTCCGAAGACTGCTGAGTAACACAGCTTCCGATAAATAGAGTATGTCTGGAAACTACCAACCTCTCTAAACACTCAGGGTTGAAATAAAAGGTCACACAACCAGATGTATTTTATTTATCGGATTTATCATCTTTTGGAAAGTAGTTAGTAAAAAGAAAGGTAACCATAAGCTCGGTAACTTATGGACGGAGTTTCAAGAGTTCACGTGCTGGCGAAACTTTTACTAGTATGTACTGCGAGACGTATAGAGCTCGGAAAGGTTAGAGAGTGATCAAGGTATGCGTGATAAACGTTCACTCTTAATTGGACTGACGTATTACCACCCTCCTAAGGCCTCAGTCCTTCCTGTACAGTCGAAATCATGCTAGCTAACTAATTTCCATCTCACTTTCTCATTAGGTGATTTTCAAAATTCACTTTAACTTATTAATTACTAATTTGTTTTATTGGTTTTGATGCAGACATCAGTTACTTAATGAGATTTTTGATCTTTCTGCGGAGTACAGCCACGGTAGGCTGGCTGGGTTCATAACCCAGAGGTGTGTAGTTCAATTCTACCCTCCGCTACCATTTTTGAATACAAGTAGTAAAAAGAGCGTATAGCATCTCATTGAGATTAGGTAAAGTGTTCTCGCTGTTACTGAACACACTATACGAGAAGGTAAGGCCAGTACCGTGGAAAACGCCATTACCACCAAGTACCTGCTGAAGAAGAAAGTGTCAAGGTAAGGTACTAAATGTCATAAGTATGTGAGGCTCAAGATCTCCTAAGACTTGTCCCTCTCATGTTCAGAGGTCGCAATCTTGGTGGCTATTTGTATTCATTTTATTTTGTTAAGCGTGTGTAGCTCAATGGTAGAGTCTCTGACTTCCACTCAGATTACGAGGGTTCGATTCCCTCTACACGCTCCAATTTCAGGTTTTAATGGTTACGTAGAAACGAACGTAAAGTTGGTCAGCACACGATAGGTTCTGTTAGCTGATTAGTGCACAACTACTATTTACCTCAGTGCCGTATGGGGATTTCCTATCAAGTAATACGGATCTTACAAGTGCAACTCACCCCAAGAGTTGTGCCTGGTATTGGTCGCAACGTTGTGTCAAACGTAAGCATGCTAAGTCTGGGTTAATGACTTAGATGTTAATCATTAAGGCCTGAGACCTTTAAATGGGCCGTTAGCTCAGTTGGCTAGAGCACCTGCTTTGCAAGCAGGATGTCACCAGTTCGAATCTGGTACGGTCCACCATTTTCCCTTCCTTAGCTTACTCCAACTCCTAGTGGGTTGGAGTAAGTATTTGATAAATTATTATTTGGTGCAGTATAATACTATACTTATTAAAAGGAATGATTATGAAGTGTAATTATAAATACGAAAAGCTTTCATCCCCTTATACCGAATCTAAAGTATATTCGGAAGAAATCTCGAAACAACAAGGAGGAGTCTATTGTTCTATAGATGATCTCCCATGTAAAGAAGACTGCACAAAACATTTTTATCTGAAGAGAAGAAAAGAAAATAAAGGAGATTCACTATGTCAAAAAAACCAATAATTATTTCTAATGATGAATTACGTAAAATCATCAAAGAAAGAAATGTAAATACAACACACAAATACTTCTCTGATAAAATTGCTACTTGGAAAGAAGTATTAAATAAAGCCAAAGAAATAGCTGAAAAAATAGATGAACATCTAAGAGTTGATACGATTGAAGATATTAGATTAGAATCTGATGATATCTTGTATATTGAATATACAGCAGGTTATGATTTAGAAAATGGGGAAACTCATCATCTCATATGTGATAGTTCTTATTTTTTCAGACCAATCGAAGAATGTAAAAAAGATTGGGATGATATGTGGGACAAAATAAGAGAAGCCGAACATATTAGATCAGCAAAAGAAGAACGTGATCGTAGATACCAAGAATTTCTTAAACTCAAAGCAGAGTTTGAACCATAAATTCTTTAGACATATATTTCTTATTTGGAGTAATCGACTAATGACCACTAATCCGGTTAAGTTCCACTGGTCCGTATTTACATGGTATTGTAAAACATCTCTCTAATAATCCTTAGATGTTTTGTGGTACTAATGCGCAGTGATGCTGGTCAGTCCAGCTTACTCCATTCAGTTATATCAACTCAGGTCATATGACCTGAGTTGTTTTTATATTTACAAATTTTTATTACTTTCCCACATACTATTGCACAAGAATAATAAGAGGAGATGCCTGAGTGGTTTAAAGGGACGCTCTGCTAAAGCGTTGTCGCCGTTAAGCGACCGAGGGTTCAAATCCCTCTCTCCTCGCCATTTTATTTTAGGAGTATTATCATGTATTTCACATCTTATTTTGCAAACTTTGGAAAAATACCTATTGGTGTGATTCCTGTAGCTATTTGTGGTAGAGCTCCTGATTGGTGGAGAAAATTACAATACAAAAAACTAGCACCATCTTGGAGTATATGGAGCGAGTGGAAATACGATCATCACAACAATGAAATTTATACAGCTAGGTTCAATAACGAAATTCTCGCAAATCTAGATGTAAATATTGTTGTGAAGCAATTATTGGAATTAACAGAAGGAAAACCTTTCTGTTTGATGTGTTATGAAAAACCTGGAGATTTTTGTCACAGACATTTAGTTGCTAATTGGATGAAATCTGCTGGTATTAACATAGAGGAGTTTGTAAAATGAATAAAGAAAAGTATGAGAAACCTTCTATCGAAGATATAAAGCCGATCACAACAGGAATAGTTCATGGTATCTCTGATCCTAATGAAGGTGGAGAAGACTGGGAACACGGTGATGGTGATCCGGAAGATTAACGCATAATAGTCTAATCATCTTTCTTTTATCTATATATTACTATATTACATGGTGTGATGCCGGAGTCTGGTCCAACGGAACGGTTTGCAAAACCGTAAAATCAGGGGTTCAAATCCCTTTCACACCTCCATGGATCTGTAGCTCAGAGGTTAGAGCGGAGGTCTCATAAACCTTTGGTCGTAGGTTCGATCCCTACCAGATCCACCATTTTAATGGGACAGTAGCTCAGTAGGTAGAGCAGGTAAAAATGTATCCGGTTACGGGTACTAACAGCAACCTTCTTTGCGCTGATAACGCCCAAGTCGTTGGTTCAAATCCAACCTGTCCCACCATTTTGGGCAATTAGCTCAGCTGGTTAGAGCATATCCTTTACACGGATAGGGTCGGCGGTTCGAGTCCGTCATTGCCCACCATTCTTCATTTGGGGATGAAGCCTGAACGGAATAAAGCAGGCACGGCTTCTGTCGGTTGCGTAACTAGGGCAGGTCAGCCTAGGATCGTATGTGGATCCCACTTCCATCATCTCCGCCAATTTGTCACTTCTTGATAATGAGTTCTCTGTCATCCTCTCATTATCACTCCCTTGTCTGCTCCCTTTTAATAAGGGAGCAGACTTTTAACTTTTATTTTCATAAGGAGAAATACAATATGCAAAATGCAGATTGGTCAAAAGAATTAGAACGAGTTGGTGCCAAATACGATTATGAGGAAATCTTACAGATACTTAGAACATATATTAATACACTTTCATCTTCTGAACTCAAATTGATAAAAAAAGATATTGACGAAATGTTTGTAAATAAGGATAACAATATGAAAAAAGAACTTACTTCTTCTGAAGCAAGAGAAGTAGCACTTAAAATCTTAAGTCTTCAGATGAATGGTCAAACAGAAGAACTTAAGGCTTTTTACAAGAGCCTTAAACAATATTCTGTTTGTACTATAAGTGGTATCTTTAGACATGCTTACGATATGTTTAAAGACCATAATCTTCCTGTGGATGATTTAATTGAAACCGAATACAAACTTTATAAATAAGGAGAACATCTAATGACTGAGGATGCGTTCTACTCACCAGTAATCCTTGATATTGTAAAAGCTGCGTCTAATCGCCAAAGAGAAGGTGCAATTTATGTTGCTACAGGATGGCAGCAACAGGCTAATGAATTACACACTAGTAGAGAAACATTGATTAATGCAATAGAGCATATTTCTAAAGCACTTGAGACTTTAAAGTCTATAACAAGTGATAAAGATGCTCTTGGATTGATTGATGATATTTTTCCAATCTTAAATTGGATTACGAAAAATGCTGAAAGATTCAATGGTATTGATTCTTATGTCTGCGAATACTTAAGAGATCTTATTCGTTGCTCAAAACAAACAAGCAATGAAGTTAAATCTGCTAAAAAGATTCAAACTGTCATAAATAAAGATAATGACTATTTTGACAATATTAATAGACTTCATAATAACCTTATGCTGAATCTTTCAGAGAAATATCCTCGTACTTCTGAAACTACAACATATACATTTAATCAACAGAAAAATGAAACCTAAAAAATATCGTACCCTAGATAAGATGGCAAAAGAAGCTGCTGATTATACACTCAACAACCTAACTCCTGAAGAACTAAAGGAGTTAGATAGACTCTTAAACAAAATAGATGGGAACCATAAAACGATTTCCATAACCAGAGCAACCACCTGTATTCATTGCCCCTGCTGTGGGCATGAGATTAGAATTAAGGAGAAATAAAATGGTAACATTTGACGACAACGAACCGAAACAAGGTTTCTGGACTAAGTTGAAAAACTTATTTTCAAAGAAACCTAAAACAAAACCGGATTTTGCATTTAAAACATCGTTTGAAGATCTCGATATAGAGAAATGCAAAACAGATCTCTCTAATATCGTTAAAGATCCTGACGAATTCACTAAATATGAGCCATTGACAGATATAACAAAAATGGCTCTTGCTCATGAAGAATTCATTACGAAGAAATATCATCTCATTGGTAGTCATAATGCTACTATTTCTCATCTGAATGACAACATTAATTTCTACAAAGGTATGATTAAGAATATTGTAAAAAGAAGATCATACTTAAAAGAAATTTCTGCATATATAAATTCTGTATCTCCTGGCGATAATCCTGCTCAACAGAGATGTTCGGATCTACTTAAGTGCCTCATGCAAGATGAGAAAGCATACAAAGGGTATATCTCAAAAATGCAAGCAAAAATACATAGTAGATCTATCTTTATTGGAGATTTAACAAGAGCAAAAAATATGAATGAAATCGTTGCTGCTGAAAAGCAATACAAAGAGAGAACAAAACAAAAAACCAACAAGGAGAAATAATTATGAATTTAACGCCCAGTCACATCATCACGGATCCTGAGAATGTTGGAAAATTCTTTGATGATCCTAAAACTAAAAATGATACAATCATTTCGTTTGTTCAAGGAAGAGACAAAACTGAAACAGACGCAATTGTTGTATGGGGTGGTCATGCCACAGAAAACGATCTTTACAAAATCATGGAGAAATTCAATCTTCCTAACTTACATCATTGCACAGTTGCACTTCGTCCGGATTTTGCACATCCGTCTCTTAAACTCGCAACGAATGATATGAAGTTGAAGCCACATGATCTTGTTTGTTTCAATGGCTGTGAAATTAATCTGACTATTCAGCCTGAACATATTAGACAGGATCGCTATCGTACCATCTATAGTTACAATGGTGATCCTTTCGCTAATACTTACTTTATACAAAGGGTTACTGAAGAAACTCAAGAAAAACTTTCCAAGAAATTAACTGCTACAAAGAAAGGCATCTGTCCTTATTGTGGCAGTAACAAAGTCCAGTACACTGATATTTTTCACTACGATGATGAAGACAAAGATGAAATAGAAAAGAAATGCTTCTGTGAGAAGTGTGAAAAACATTTCACTGAAGTCTATAGTGGAAAATATCTTTATACAGAAAAGGAATGACCTATGAGTAAATTTATACTTTGCCCAATGTGTAGTTCCTGGAAAACAAGGCATCTTGAAACAATTGACAATGGGTCAGAGCATAAAGCTCCGATTCGTCGTGTCTATATTTGTGACAATTGCCATAATAAATTTGAAGAAAGATTCGAACTTAAATTTGTTCGAAGAGAAATAATAAAATAAATATAACAGGAGCTCTATCAAGAGCTCCTGTTTCTTTTTTGTTTTTATAAGGATGTTATACTTAATTAACTATAAATGAGGAAAATGCAAAAATGTATACACTTCCTAATGAAACTAAATTAAACAATAAAACAGTCTTAGTTACTGGTGGTGGTGGATTTATCGGATCTAACTTATGCGCAACATTGATAACTAGAGGTTATCATGTTTTATGCTTGGATGATTTTTCTACAGGATCTAGAAGTAACATCTATGGTTTATTACAGTATCCTAACTTTTCTGTTATCGATTGGGATGTAATTGATCCCATCTCTCTTCATGCAGATTATATTGTAAACTTAGCATGTCCTGCTTCTCCTATACATTATCAGAAAGATGCTATTAGGACAATTCGTACAAATGTACAAGGTGCAATCAATATGCT
>Ga0247611_10003102_pt1 | contig 25262 bp, 23 predicted proteins | sample 177DNAGHGhighgp2_FD_192422 | JGI IMG/M metagenome (GOLD analysis project Ga0247611, IMG submission 192422) | Sheep rumen microbial communities from Palmerston North, Manawatu-Wanganui, New Zealand - 1770 DNA GHGhigh gp2 | ecosystem: Host-associated > Mammals > Digestive system > Stomach > Rumen... | reverse complement strand
ATCAACGCATCCGAGACCGGATCCCGCATCACGAGCGGAACTGTCTCACTTCCCGCAGCCTCATCTGAAGCAGCAACTGTCACATCGTGCAGCATTACGCTCGACGGAACGATCGGGATCAATTTCCTGCTGACGCTGCCTGCTCAGTATCTTGATGCTGATGCACCCGTTGTAATTAGTGGACCTTCAGGCGAGAAAGCTTACGCTCTGCCCAGGATCCAGCCCAACGGCAACTATAAGTTCACATATACAGTCGACCCGTCTGACATAGATGAGGATGTCACGGTAAGAGTCATCGGAACTGACGGCAGTAATTACACATTGAAGAGTGCCGACAATTCCATCTGCACAGACGGATTTACATATTCCGTCAGCAGGTATATCACAAAGGCGAGCGAGTATTATTCTCCCAACGTTCTGCTGGTATCACTTCTTGGAAGGCTTGATTCTTACTGCAGACATGCCAAGGTCTTCTTTGGAACAGATCATGGTGCGGGAGCAGTTGCTGATCCCGATCTTGAGTCTGTTACAGCTGCTGATTTCGCAGGTTTTGCATATGCATGTACCGGATCTAACGATGTCAGTTACTACGGAACATCTCTGACGATCGGGTCCGACATCACGATCAAGCATTATTTGTATATGCCTGCAGGCGCTGATATCAGCAATTATGATATTAGGATTAATGGGGCAGACATAAACAGTCTTGATAATGTCTCGGTAAAGCGTGTCAACTCGACAATGATCGCTGTCACGATAAGCGGCATCGATTCATCAGACATCATGCAGGCATATGACATCTCGGTAAAGACATCCGGCGGAGCAGATGCGCTTGCTCTCAATAACTATTCTATGTTAAGTTATATGTACAAAGCGCTGACATCAAACAATGTCTCAGGTTTTGGCGCGGCATTCATCAATCTCGTCAAGAGCTGCGGACAGTATTATTCAACCGCTTGGGAGTACAACAATCAGTAATGAAGAATGGAGACAGAATATGGCATTGATAACGGTTACGGCAGATAATTTTGACAGTGAGGTTTTGCAGTCCGACATTCCTGTGTTAGTGGATTTCTGGGCGCCCTGGTGCGGCCCGTGCAGGATGCTTTCTCCGGTCATCGAGGAACTGGCAGATGAGTATGACGGCAGAGTCAAGATCTGCAAATGCAATACGGATGACAGTACGGAACTTGCGATAGAGAATAATGTCAGCAGCATTCCTTCAGTCAAGCTCTTCAAGGACGGTCAGCTTATAGATGAGTCTTTGGGATTTGTTCCGAAGGAGAAGCTCATGGAACTGATCGATCGGAATCTGTGATCAGACCTTGAATTCCGGGATCCACAGTTCACCTGAGGCATCGCCTTCCTGCATGAAGCAGTGACTGTGACCTGATACTGCGAGATATTCGCACATGAAATTATAATGATCCTGACTGACTCTTCCTGCAAACGGAGCGGGGAGAGTCTTCTTTTGGCAGGCTTCCACCGCGGGTGCGGTCGGCGTATACTGATCCATCAGGCTGATGATTACCTTTTCGCCGTAATCATCTAGGAGCATGTCTAATATCTTGCGTGTGTCGAAAAGCTGTCCCGGCAGCATAAGGTGGCGCACGATAACGCCCTCCTTAAGCATTCCGTCATCATCAAATTCCGGCCGGGGGCACTGGCGGACCATCTCATCCAATGCTTCTTTTGCCCTGGCGCGGTAGTCGCGGACTTTGCATACCTTGAAGGACAGGTCGTCCGAGAAAAACTTGAAGTCGGTCAGGTAGATATCAGACAGACCTTCGAACATCTTCAGCGTGGTGACATTCTCGTATCCTGAGATGTTGAGTGCCACGGGTATCTTAAGACCGCTCCGCTTTGCCTCTGCGATGCTCTCGGCCACGGTGGGCGCGAAATGCATGGGCGTGACAAGATTGATATTGTGTGCGCCCATGGCCTCTAGTTCCGAATAGATGCGGACCAGATCAGCACTCCCGGTCTCCGTGCCTTTCCCGGTGGCATGTCTTGAGATCATGTGATTCTGGCAGAATACGCAGCCTAAACTGCAGCCCTCAAAAAAGACAGTGCCCGAACCGCGGGTGCCGCTTATTACCGGTTCCTCTCCGTGGTGGAGTTTATACAGATTGACAACGGGAATGCTGCCCATACGGCAAAATCCCGTCATACCGTTGGCACGGTCTGCGCCGCATTGTCTTGGACAAAGTGTACAATTAGAGTAAAGATCAGTCATGGAAGTATTATAGTTGATTAATGATTATTGTGTTATCATTTAGTGCGTTATGGGACAGAGATACAGAAGCGGACAAAGGAGCAGACAACAAAAAAGCTCGAAGAAAGTGAACGGATTCCTGGCGGGGATACTTATTGCCACCGTCATTCTTTTGGCTGTCACTTGTGCCGTTGTCATAGGGTTCCTCAGGATGCATGAGGAGAATGTCATTCCGCATGTCACGATAGAATGCGGCGAGCCGATCCAGAAGGAACGTTTCTTCAAGTCCACGGTTATCTTTGATGAGGATGATGCGGAGTTTTCCATTGATCTTTCCCAGATAGACACAAGGGTGCCTCAGGATATAAACTTCATGATCACGATCTACGGTCAGGTGACTCCGGTCAGACTGACTATTGCCGATACACAGGCTCCCACCTGTACGGTTGTTCCGTTTCACATGTATGCCAATGAGGCTGTTCCGGAAGCTGCCGAATGCGTTACTGACGTCTATGATGCGCAGCAGCCCATAAGCATTGAATTCATGACAGAACCCGACTTAAGCTGCACCAACACTTCGATCGTGTACTGCAAACTCGAAGATCTGTCGGGCAACATTAATATAGTTGAGATCCCTTTCATCGTTACACAGGATACGACTCCGCCGGTAATTACCGGAACTCATAATTTCAAGGAGTATATCGGCGATTCCATCGCCTACAGGACAGGCGTTAACGTTACTGATGATATCGATCAGGCACCTCTCCTGGAGATCGACAATTCCAATGTCGACATGAACACTCCGGGCTTTTACACGGTTACATATATTGCTACTGATGCTGCCGGCAACTCTTCGACTGCCGAGATCACTCTGGAACTTGTAGCAAAGCCGTCGTCCTATATCGAGCCTGAGACTCTCATGGCTACGGCTCAGGATCTGCTCAACCGCATAACGACACCTGACATGTCAGACATGGAAGTTGCATTGAAGATCTTCCACTGGTGCAGATATCACATCTATTATTCCGAGGACCGCATCGACAGTTCATCATGGACAAGAGCCGCATATGACGGACTTACAAAGTTCCATGGCACATGCTACACATATGCGATGGCTGCAAGAGCGCTTCTTAATGCTGCGGGCATTGAGAACCAGATAATCGAGAGAGATCCCTACAGATGGTCGAAACATTACTGGAACTATATCTGTATCGACGGGCAGTGGTATCATTGTGACAGTACTCCGAGAATCGGATACGGCAGTTATCTGTTTATGTATACTGATGCTGAGCTCGCGCGTTTCTTCGTGCATAACTACAACGGTTACAGCTTCGATCATTCGAAGCACCCGGCATCGGCAACAGAGTCTGTTCAGAACAGGATCAATTATGGAGCCGGAAGACTGAGATGAAGAAGATAATTACGGTTATTTGCGGAATACTTGCTTTCGCGCTGCTCTTTGCGGCAGTGCAGAGGCTCCTTATGCCCAAGTATCAGACGGGTACGGTCGAAGGCTCGATGATAGAGGAATATTACAAGGCGGATGAGCCCCATGAGGTCATCTTCCTCGGCGACTGCGAGGTTTACGAGAATTTCTCGCCTGTAGCGATGTATGAGGAACACGGAATATCCTCATATATAAGGGGAAGTGCCGAGCAGTACATCTGGCAATCTTACTATATCCTCAGGGATACTTTAAGACATGAGACGCCCAAGGTTGTTGTCTTAAGTGTTCACTCTGTTCAGTTCGACCAGCCCAGGACTGAAGAGTATAACAGAATGACCCTGGACGGCATGAGGTGGTCTTCTGACAAGGTCAATGCGATCAAGGCATCCATGATGAAGGATGAGCATTTCATTGATTATGTTTTTCCGATCCTGAGATATCACTACAGATGGAGTGAGCTCGGGAGCGATGATATCGAGCATTTTTTCACAAAGGATAAGGTATCACATAACGGATATTACATGAGGTGTGACGTAAGGCCCTATACAGGTTTCCCGCCCAAGCCGCCGCTTCCGAACTATACTCTCGGCGCAAATGCCATGAATTATCTGTCCAGAATAGATAAGCTTTGCAAGGATAACGGCATTCAGCTCGTTCTTATCAAGGCTCCGATCGAGTATCCTTTCTGGTATGAGGAGTGGGATGAGCAGATACAGGCTTTCGCGGATGAACGAGGCATTCCATATGTCAATTTCACGGGAAATGAGGAGATCGGGATCGACATGCAGACGGATACATATGATGCAGGTCTCCACCTGAATCTTTATGGTGCCGAGAAGCTTGCATCATACTTCGGAGCATGGCTCAAAGACAACTATGAACTGACAGATTACAGATCAGATCCTTCAGTGTCAGCACAGTGGGAAAACATCATAAATGACTATAATTCCATGCAATCTCAGCAGGAAGAGGAGATCCGCCAATACGGTCAACTGGTGAGTTTTGGTGCAAGTGCAACAAACTGACTTGAGATTGTAACGTTTGTTTGGGTATTGTTTCCTATGTTGAAGTGGTAAAATACATACTTAGGTTTAAGGTGTAAAACTATGCTTAACTATGTCAAAATTACGGAGGTAATGATAATGAACTTTAAAAAAATCGCAGCAGTAGCACTTATTGCAACAATGGCTTTCGGCGCATTCGCCGCTTGCTCTTCAGATGACGGAGATGATTCAGTAGTAGTAATCAACTCACAGGCCGGCGCACAGCAGACAGTTAACACTGAGCACATTGCACAGGTTGATGACGCTGGTTACTACTTTGAGTACAACGGAGTTAAGATCCGTGTTAACGTAAATGCAGCAGATACCATCGCAGCTCTCGGTGATGATTACTTCTATTTCGAGGCTGACTCCTGCGCAGGTATCGGTAAGAGCAAGACATATACATATGGTAATAATGCATTTGTTATCAGCACAGTACCTGTTGATGACTTCGATCTCATCACAAACGTAACACTCTTCGATGATTCAGTTGCAACACCTGAAGGTATCTGCATCGGTAGTTCTTATGATGATGTTATCGCAGCTTACCAGCAGCCTACATCAGAGATCGACGGTCTTCTCACATATGAGCTCAACGACACAATGCTCGTAATCGCTACAAGTGATGGCGTTGTTGAGAGCATCAGCTACAACCAGATCTCACTCGATGCTCAGCAGTAATAACCGATCATTAATAAAACGCTTTAATTACAGGGGATAGTATGGCAGTCGACAGAAGACATACCGCAAAGAAGAAAAACGGCAAGGGTAAGAAGAGCAGTTTTAAGGCAAAGTTCGGAACCTTCCTGAAGAAGATCGGAGTTACAAATCCGCTCCTTCAGGTTGCGGTTCCTTTTGCTTTGGCAATGGTAGTTGTTACCATCGGCAGCTGCGCTTACTATAACGGCAGGAAGGCAACATACGATATCAGACCGGAAGTTAACGTAACCTATGACACTCCGCTCACAGTTGATCTGTTCGTGGAGGAGGGTGCAGATGCTTCAGATTGTGAATTCGTATCTGACGTATCAGTAATCGATATGTCACAGCTTGCTTCCTATAAGCTCGTTGTCGCAAACAAGGGCCACAAGGTTACAACGATCCTTAATGTCGTTGATGATGTGCCCCCGGTAGCAGATCCCGTTCCCCAGCAGCTGTTCTCTCTTGAACTTCCTGATCCTAATGAATGTGTAGAAAACCTCTACGACAAGTCACCTGTTACTGTTAATTATGCAGCAGGAACAGACATCAGCATGGGCGGTTCCATAATCGTATCCGTAGTATTGACGGATGCTTATAACAACCAGACTGTTGTTGAAGTTCCTTTCGAGGTATCACAGGACCTTGTAGCTCCTCTTATCCTCGGTGCACATGACATTGAGTTCAAAGCAGGCAATCCCCCTGATTTCATGGAGGGCATCACGGTTACAGATGATGTCGATCCTGAACCTCAGCTCATTATTAACGATGTTGAAGTCGATACAAATACACCCGGACTTTATGAACTGTATTACATCGCATCTGATGCCGCAGGCAACGAGACGATGGTAACTGTTAATGTTACGGTTCTTCAGGGTGACGGCGGAGCGACAACGGCATCCAACGGTATCCCCAACGGCCCGAGCGGCAACCAGAGCGGATCCAACAAGTACAGCAGCAAGACAAATGCAGATGCATATGCGGCTGCACAGAAGGTTTACAACAAGATCTGCAACGCTTCGATGAACGACGTTACAAAGGGTATGAAGATCTTCTACTGGGTAAATCACAATATCTCATTTACACAGTACGGTATCGACTACACATCCTTTGCATCCCTCGCTTGCCAGGCGTTTGCAACAAGAAGATCATCATGCTACGGTCACTGGGCTTGCTGTAAGTCCATGTGCGATATCGCAGGTATTGCCAACAGAACAGTTTACCGTTCAGGCTCCAACAAGTACCATGTATGGCTCCTGTGCTACCTCAACGGCGGCTGGTATCACTGCGATGCAACACCTTGGCCGGGTTATGGTCACTACTTCATCTACATGATGACTGATGCCGAGCTCGCAGGCGCTCCCGGTAACCACAGATTCCTGTCTTCCGGTCTCCCTGCAAGATCAACACATTCAATGCAGCAGTACATCAACATCAATTCAGGTACGGTAAGCAGTTCAATGCCTGTCATTGCAACTCCTACTCCTGAACCGACCGAATCGTCATCAGACTCTTCGGGCAGCAGTTCGGATTCGTCGCAGCAGTCGTCGTCGGATTCATCGCAGAACAGCGAGCAGTCGCAGCAGTCGTCTTCGACACCGACTCCGACACCTGTTCCGGATACGCCGACCCCGGTACCATCGTCTGAAGAGACACCTGCTTCGGTACCGTCGTCTGAGGAGACACCTGCTCCGGTACCTGAGGAGGGTGCAGAGTAATTAGACAATGTTCATAATAAAAGGGGATAGTTTATGGGACATTCTAAGAAAGGTTTAATGTACAGATTAAAGAACGGCAGCATCACTTTCAAGGTGCTGCTGTTTGCAGGTATTCCGCTTGCTGTAGCAGGTCTTACAGGCGGCGGAGTTCTTGCATATAAGACTTCTGTTAAGACACAGGCCTTATCGCAGGTCAAGACAGAAGTATCCATCACATACGGAACACCTCTTACCATAGATCTGTTCCTCAATGAAGGTGCTGACGCTTCAAAGTGTTCATTCGCTTCCGATGTGTCTGTCATCAATACATGTGATCTGGCATCATATCAGCTTACCGTTAACAGCAACGGTTATAAGGTCAAGACAACACTTAATGTTGTTGATGACGTTCCGCCAGTTGCGGAAGCTGTTCCACAGAGGATCTATGTAAATCAGCTTCCTGATCCTCATGACTGTATTACCAATCTTCACGATAAGACAGATGTTACTGTAAAGTACGCTGAAGGCGTTGATGCAGGTATCGGCGGTCCCCGTATGGTAGGCATCGAGCTTACCGATGCGTGCGGAAATAAGACAGTGATCGAATGTCCTTTCGAGATTATAGATGACCATACAGGTCCTATCATCGAGGGATGTCACGATATATCAGTTGTTGTCGGACAGGTTCCCCTTTACCGTCAGGGCATTACAGTAACTGATGATTACGATGAGCATCCGCAGCTGAGGATCGACACTTCAGAGATCGATCTTGATACAGAGGGTACATATCCTCTCACATACATCGCCATTGACGAGTGCGGCAACCAGACAACTGAGACTGTTACTGTCGTTGTCGAGGAAGCTCCCGAAGACGGCGAGGAAGTCGATGAAGGCGGCGGCGGAAACGGCATCCGTTACAACAGAGCTTCCAACACAGCTTATGACAACTGCACGGTTGAAGATGCATATGCGGCAGCTTCCAAGATCTACGGAAGCATCTGCAACAGCTCCATGAGCGATGTTCTCAAGGGCCTGAAGATCTTCTACTGGGTAAATCACAATATCTCATTCTCACTCCATGGCACAACGACCGTATCCTGGGCTGCAGCTGCATGCCAGGCTTTCGGAAGAAGATATTCGAGCTGCTATGGCGAGTGGGCAGCCTGCAAGGCTCTCTGCGATGTTGCGGGAATCCCCAACAAGCAGGTGGGACGTCTTACGGGCAAGCATACATGGTGTCTGTGCTATCTTAATGGTGGATGGTATCACTGCGATGCCACACAGTACCCGGGTGCAGGCCATACATTCTCGTTCATGATGACTGATGCCGAGATCGCCAGAGCGATAGGCTATCACTCCAACTATAATTCAGGCAATCTCCCTGCAAGATGCACTATCTCTGTACAGAAGTATATCGATGTCCACAGATGCATAGTCAGAAGCGGAATGCCGACGCCGACACACACACCGTCACCGACGCCGACCCCGGAACCGGAGACTGAGGAGTCATCGGAAATCAGCGGTTCTTCATCCGATTCGTCCGATCAGAGCGGCAATTCGGATGTAACGCCGCCTACAGCTGATACGGCACCGTCTTCAGTAGACACGGGAACATCCGAATCATCGAATGAGTCATCATCCGACAGTTCAGAGGCTACCCAGTCTCAGACGGAATCATCAGAAGAGAATACGGAAACGAAGCCTTCAGAAGAAACATAAGGCTTTGATCGAGGTTATATGTTAAGTTTGCGAAGCAAAAAGGAAAACGCGGACGGTACAAGCACGCTCCGCAATCCGGTATCAGGTCTGCCTGACCGCACAAAGACAATTCTTATAATCGTACTGTCTGTCATCATCGGGGCAGCGGTAATTGCCGGCATAGTCTGCATAGTACGCTTATCCATAAAGGCGAAAGCGACATCCAACATCAAGAGGGATGTTAACGTCACATACGGAACGCCTCTTACGATCGACCTGTTCCTTGAAGAAGGAGCAGATCCTTCAACTTGTTCATTCGCATCGGATGTGTCAGTCATCAACATGGATGATCTGGCTACATATGAGATAAAGCTCATAAGCAACGGATATAAGGTTAAGAGCAAACTTAATGTTGTAGATGATGTTCCGCCTGTTGCAACAGCGGTCCCTCAGACAATATATCTGAACCAGCTCCCTGATCCCAATGACTGCATTACGGATCTGTATGACAAGACAGAAGTCACAGTTGACTACGGTCCTGATGTGACAGCAGGGACGGAAGGTGTATGCACACTTCCTATAGTAATTACTGATGCATACGGGAACGTGACGACAATCGACTGTCCTTTCACGATAATCGACGATCACACGGCACCCATAATCGACGGATATCAGGATATCTATATGGTATTGGGCGACACACCTCTGTACAGAGAGGGAATCACTGTTACCGACGATTATGATGAACATCCTGCTTTTACCATTGATAATTCAGCAGTTGACTTTGACACTCCCGGCACATATCAGGTTATCTATACGGCCACTGATGAGGCAGGCAACAATACTCAGGTTGCGATCAATCTTGTCATTGTCGCTACGGAAGAGGAACTTGAAGCATTGCTCGAGAGTCTGGGACCTGATGCCGGAAGAAGTTCTTCAGGCGGCAGTTCCACATATAAGAATTATGATGACTGTACACCTGCTGATGCATATGCAGCTGCAAGCAAGGTCGTAGGATCAATTACCACATCTTCCATGAGCAAGGTTGAGAAGGGTCTGAAGATCTTCTACTGGGCAAATCACAGCATTTCTTTCTCTGCCGGAAGCTCATCCAAGGACTGGGCTGTTGCCGCATGTCAGGCATTCGGAAGAAGAAGGGCATCATGCTACGGACTTGTCATGGCATGCAAGTGCATGTGTGAAGTCGCAGGCATTCCTGTAAGAGTTGTATCTGCAACTTCCGGCGCACATTCATGGTGCCTGTGCTATCTTAACGGCGGCTGGTATCACTGTGATGCCGTAAGGTGGAGAGGCGGTGCACATAATTTCTCGTTTATGAAGACGGATGAAGAGATCGCGGCAGCTGTGGGCAACCATTTCTATGACGGGTCTAATTATCCTGCAAGGAGTACTCTGTCAGTTCAGGCGTGGATCAACGTCGCAAACGGCACTATCCTTCCCGGAATGCCGACGCCGACGCCTTCCCCTGTAAATCCGGATCCGGATAATCCCGATCCTTCTTCTACGGACAGTTCGGAAACAGATAATACCGTACCTTCAGAATCCAGCGAAGATACCGGACCTTCTGAACCTTCAGACAGTTCGGAATCCCAGAGTGAATCATCTTCTGATTCATCCTCTGAGTCTTCTTCCGATACATCCATGGAGTCAACGGAGCAGTCCGATAACACATGAATATAGTCGAGAGCAGAAGAAGTTTTAGTATAGACAGAGCAGTGAAGATCGCCCAGCGCCTGATCTCTGTGCTCGTATTCCCGCTCCTTCTCGGACTTGCCATCGGAGCATGCGTATGTCTTTATATCTACTATCATCTGTCAGAAAATCTCGACAGGCGCGTATACAGCGAAGTAACGCTTGAATATGCACACCCCATAGATCTGTCTTATTTCTTTACGGAAGTTCCCGCTGATGCGGCTTTTGTTACAGATATCAATACCATCGACAACACGAAGGTCGGTTCATACCCGATCGAACTGAGAGTCGGGGAGAGGCATTATGAGGCACTCCTCAATATCGTTGACATAACGCCCCCTACGGCCAATCCCGTTCCGCAGGAGATCTATGCAGGAGAAGCACCGGACCCCGTCGCCTGCGTGAAAGATGTTTTCGATCTGTCAGGCTGCATGATCGAATTTGACGATCCGGAATACAATTTCACGGCAGGAGGTCATTACGCCCTTCCTATAAGGCTTACGGATGCATATGACAACAGTTCTGTAGTGTCTGTACCGATCTATATCAAGGACGATCACACGGCTCCCGTTATTGACGGTGCACATGACTTCAATCTCATTATCGGTGAGACGATAACATACCGTGACGGCGTTACGGTTACCGATGATTTCGATGAGTCCCCTGATCTGGAAGTTGACATCTCGGCAGTAGACACGGGCACTGTCGGTACTTACCCGATCACATATACGGCGACGGACGATGTAGGCAACCAGTCCTCTGTCACAGTTAACGTTACCATAGTTACAATGTATTCCGCCGGAATCTCTTCCGAAAGCGATGAGGAGTCGATCGCAAGAGCATATTCTGTTGCAGATTCCATCCTTGACCGTATCATCGACAACAACATGAATGATGTCCAGAAAGCAATGCTGATCTTCTACTGGGTACGTCATCACATCACGCCCGCAAGAGGAACGTCAGATTACAGCAGCTGGGCGAATGCCGCGATCAAGGCTTTCAACACCCACCGTGCATCATGCTATGGCGCATGGGCTTGCTGCAAGGCTCTCTTAGACCGCGCAGGAATCCAGAATATCTGCGTTACCAGATATCCGAAGGAAGCATATAACGGAAGAACTCATTACTGGTGTCTCTGCTACCTCAACGGCGGATGGTATCACTGTGACGCATATCCCTGGCAGGGTCAGCAGTCATTCCTGTTCATGATGACCGACAAGGAAATCAAGACGGCAGGCGGCGGACATATGTTTAACGAGTCCATTTATCCTGACCGTGCGACAACGTCTGTCCAGCGCTACGTCAATACATATAACTGCGTCGTCAGCAGGAATTTCCCGTACGTACAGTAGTTGTTTGTGGCGTTTTGATGTGAAAAACGTCGAATATTGAAGAATTTTGCAGAATTCTTGAGATTTTTCTTGAAAAATACTTGACATCACCATTGTCCCCTAGTATTATTATCGGGCACGCCTCAAGGCGTCTGTTTTATTGATTAGTATTTTATATAAGGAGATCAAGGCATATGAAGACATACGTTGCAACAGCTGCTACGGTTGACAGAAAATGGCTTGTAATCGATGCAGAAGGTAAGACACTGGGTCGTCTTGCAACAGAGGTCGCAAGACTTCTCCGCGGCAAGCACAAGCCCACATACACACCTTTCATCGACACAGGTGACTATGTAGTAGTTATCAATGCATCCAAGATGGTATTGACAGGTAAGAAGCTCGATCAGAAGTTCTACCGTTATCACACAGGTTATCCGGGAGGACTCAAGGAGACGTCTTACAGGAACCTCATGGCAAAGAATCCTGAGAAGGCTCTTGAGCTTGCAGTTAAGGGAATGCTCCCCAAGAATTCCCTCGGACGTCAGATGTTCAAGAAGCTTCATGTATATGCAGGTCCTGAGCACGAGCAGGCAGCTCAGAAGCCTGAAGTTTACACATTTGAAGGTTAATGGAGGACAAGATAAATGGCTAAGAAATCCACAAGTAAGGTTTACTACTACGGAACAGGCCGTCGTAAGGATGCAGTAGCACGCGTACGTCTTGTTCCCGGCACAGGTAAGATCACGATCAACGATAAGGATATCGACGATTATTTCGGTCTCGATACACTGAAGCTCATCGTTCGTCAGCCTCTTGCAGCTACAGATACAGTTGCAAAGTTCGATGTTATTGCAACAGCTGAAGGCGGCGGAATCTCAGGTCAGGCAGGCGCTATCCGTCACGGTATCGCAAAGGCCCTCGTTGCAGCAGATGAGGAAGCTTACAAGGCAACACTCAAGGCAGCAGGATTCCTGACAAGAGACGCTCGTATGAAGGAGCGTAAGAAGCCCGGTCTCAAGAAGGCTCGTAAGGCTTCACAGTTCAGTAAGCGTTAATCGTTTACCAGACTATGGTATTACGGCACCCGCACGATCGTGCGGGTGTTTTTTTGAAGTGAATAATCGTTGCGCGATTTTAACAGTAAGTGAGGAGGAGCTGTCATATTCGCCGGCAGTGTTCTCCGTCGGGAGTGTGAAAATGGATTTCCCGGCGAATTATGCATAGTATTCGCCAGAGCTGTTCGCTGATAAACACTATAAAAATGGTCCTGCAGCGAATTCAATGCAGAAGCAAAAAGCCGCGTGCTAACAAAATTGTATTTTTGAGGAAGAGGCTATATAATTATTTAGTTATATTATAAATAAACGGAGGCTAATCATGTCTGAGAAGAAACCCTTTTACATCACGACGCCGATCTATTATCCGTCGGGAAATCCGCATATCGGTCATTGCTATACCACGCTTGCGTGCGATTGTGTTGCAAGGATGAAGCGAATGCAGGGCTATGATGTAATGTTTCTTACGGGAACTGATGAGCATGGCCAGAAGATAGAGAAGAAGGCTCAGGAAGTGGGCGTAACTCCCAAGGAGTACGTTGATGAGATCGTAGCTAATTTCAAAAAGCTCTGGGCAAGACTCGGCATTACATATGACAGATATATCAGAACAACTGATGATTACCACGTTGAGTCAGTTCAGAAGATCTTCAAGGAGCTCTATGACAGAGGCTACATCTACAAGAGCGAATATAAGGGCAAGTATTGCACACCCTGTGAATCATTCTGGACAGAGAGCCAGCTGGTTGACGGCAAGTGCCCTGACTGCGGAAGAGACGTTACAGATGCAAGTGAGGAAGCTTACTTCTTCAAGCTTTCACAGTTCGGGCCCAAGCTCAAGGAACTCCTTCTCGATGAGGAGCGCAATTTCCTCGAGCCCAAGACACGCGTTAACGAGATGATCAACAACTTTATTGAGCCGGGACTTCAGGATCTGTGTGTATCAAGAACAAGTTTCACATGGGGTATTCCCGTATCATTCGACGAGAAGCATGTTGTCTACGTTTGGGTCGACGCGCTGTCGAACTATATCACGGCATTGGGCTACATGAACAGCGCGTATGATGATTTTGACAAGTACTGGCCGGCTGACATCCATGTCATGGCAAAAGAGATCGTAAGATTCCATTCTCTTATCTGGCCGGCACTTCTGATGGCTCTTGACATACCGCTCCCGAAGAAGATCTACGGTCACGGCTGGATCACATTCGGCGGAGGCAAGATGAGCAAGTCATCAGGTAACGTTATCGATCCCTTCATCCTCGCTGACAGATACGGCGTTGATGCTCTGAGATATCATCTCTTAAGAGAGATGCCTTTCGGTGCGGACTGTCCTTATAACAACGAAATGATGTTCAACCGCATCAATTCCGACCTGGCAAACGATCTTGGCAACCTTGTATCAAGAACTGTTGCGATGGCCATCAAGTATTTCGCCGGAACGCTTCCTGAGGATAAGGAATTCACGGATGCTGATGGTGACCTCCTCGCCCAGCTCGATGAACTTCCTGCATTTGTTGCAGAGAATTATGAGAGTTTCCATATCGCCGATGCTCTGGAGAAGATCTTCAGGGTTATCGCACGTGCGAACAAGTATATTGATGAGAATGAGCCCTGGGTACTTGCTAAGGACGACGCAAAGAAGGCAAGACTTGCAGCTGTCCTTTATAACCTGCTCGACGCAGTAAGGAGATGCACAATTCTCCTGTCACCCGTAATGCCCAATACCGCACCTGCCATCTATGAGCAGATCGGTGCAACAGCGGATAACACAAAGTGGGAGGATGCTGCAGTTAAGTATGCACTTGCATCTGACGTTACTGTAACAAAGGGACCCGTTCTGTTCCCGAGAATCGATGTCGAGAAGGAACTGGCTGAGCTTGAAGCAATGAATGCTCCCCAAAGAGAACTCCCCGAGGAGCCTTTGAAGGACCTTACAAAGTTCGATAACTTTGCTGCTTTGGACCTTAGAGCAGTTAAGGTTTTGCAGTGCGAGAAGGTGCCAAAGTCAGATAAGCTCCTGAAGTTCATCGTTGATGACGGATTCGGCGAGAGACAGGTCCTCTCAGGCATTGCAAAGTACTACAAGCCCGAGGATCTCATCGGCAAGACTCTGGCAATGATCGTTAATCTCGAGCCCCGTAAGATGATGGGCTATGAGTCCAACGGCATGATCATGTCGGTAAGGGACGGAGACAAGTTCAGGGTTGTTGAATTCCCTGACGATATCAAGGCCGGTGCCGATATCTCATAAGATAAAGCAATGAGAGAAGCAAAGCATTACCGCGGAGCAAAAGGATTTTTTGATACGCATGCCCATCTTTACGATGGGCGTTTTGCAATGGAGGGAAGGACTCCCGAAGATGTTCTTCAGGCCGCAAAGGACTCAGGTGTCGATCAGATCCTGATCCCGGCTGACAGCCTCAAGTCGTCGCTTGAAGCTGTTGCATACCGCAATGAGAACAACGGCAAGAGCGGCGTAACTTTATACTGCTCGGTCGGTTTTCATCCGCATGAGGCTAAGGATTACGATGAGGAGGGGATAATTGAACTCCTTGATCCTGAGTCGAGACAGGCAAACGGAATCGTCGCGATAGGAGAGATCGGTCTTGATTATTATTATGATCTGTCACCCAGGGATATTCAGCGCGAGGTGTTCAGAAGGGAACTTGTCCTTGCAAAGGAATTCGATATTCCGATGATAATCCATGAGAGGGATGCTACGGGAGACTGCCTTGATATCCTTCACGAAATGTACGGCCGCGGAGCCTTGAGATCTAACCCCGGTGTATGCCACTGCTGTTCGATGTCGAAGGAAGCTGCTTCGGAGATGGTTAAGATGGGTTTTTACATCGGAGTTGACGGTCCGCTTACTTTCAAGAATAATAAGAAGACACCGGAGGTTGTGTTAAACACTCCGAAGGACCGTCTTGTGATCGAGACTGATTCACCGTATCTTACGCCGGAACCGAACAGGGGAATGCGCAATGAACCTGAGTTTGTTCCGTTCGTTGCACAGAAAGTTGCCGAACTCTGGGGAACGGATATCGAAGAAGTGGCAAGGATCACGGCGCAGAACGGCAGAAAACTATATGAGATAGGGTAGTGTACGTCTATATGGACAGTGCATTGTTTATAATAAGGACGAAAGGTAAATATGAATGATGAGTAAGCGGGATATTATACTGATTGCAGTTACTGTAATGCTTGTTGGACTGATGATCGGCGGTTTTATCTATGACAGGACCCCGGCACTTCTTGACAGGACAAATCCCTACATATTCTCGGAAGATGAGAATCTCAAGATAATCGCATGCGAGAAGAAGGGATTCATGTTCAGGAGAGTCTATTATGAGGCAAAGCTTCAGATCCTTGATAATTACTGGGAACAGTATTTTGTAGGCGTTGCAGATGCTACAGGCAATGAGGGTCTGCTCATGAGCAAGGCTGAATATCTGCAGTATCAGCAGACGGCTCTGACACATGCCGTTCTCAAGCCAGTACCGAGAGACAATGCCATTGTCTGGCTCAGCGGCATGGAATTTGACGATCACTCGCTTATCTATATTCTCGACCAGGAAGATGACGGTAATGCATACTTCTATATTTACTATTCACGCAAATAATAAGTGAAGAGGTGATGTGTCATGATCAACAGAGAATCATTAGTTAATGTTGCGGAGATGGCAGCAGGGGCTGAAGCCAAGAATGTTCCTGCAGTCCTTCTCTCAGCTGAAGAGAAGCTTCAGAGGAACAGCGGTTCATATCTCACATTGAAGATCCTTGACGGATTCGGCAAGGTGGAACTCAAGATGTTCAATTCATCAATGGCAACGCTTGATTCCAGGTGCGTCAGAGTAGGTGACGTCGTAGATGTCGATGTCAGGATACAGGAATATATGAATTCCAAAAGTCCCGTGGCTGATGACATAAGGCCTTCGTTAACGGGTGCCGTCCCCAGGGATTTTGCGGTATCGGCTCCGATCAATGCGGAAGAGACATACGGCAAGATCATAAGCTATCTTGATTCGATAACTAACAGCAATCAGGGCGGCAAGTATACGCCGATATCCGATCTTGCAAAAGGTCTCATTGAAGCAAATAAGGATGCGTTTTTATATTCAGGAGCTGCCAAGGCGATGCATCACGATACGATAAGCGGACTTCTGTATCATTCCTACCGGATGCTGCAGTCAGCATCGCGTTTGTGTGCAGTATATACTTCTCTTGATTCCGTGCTCTTATGCAGTGCCGTTGCCATACACGATATCGGCAAGATAAGGGAGATGAATACGACTGAACTCGGTGACATAACATATACTGTTCAAGGCCACCTTATGGGGCATCTTTATATGGGTTCCGAGATGATACATGACTATGCTGAGGCAAATCCCGGCAAGTATGATCCCGAGAAGGTCATGCTGCTGCAGCACATGATTCTGTCTCATCACCTCAATCCCGAATGGGGTGCCGTCAAGGGCCCTGCCACGGCTGAGGCGCAGATGCTCCATTACATAGATCAGATCGATGCGAAGATGTATATGTACGAACATCATTTCGATGACCTCAAGCCCGGTGAGATCACTGATAAAGTTCCATTTGGATTAGAGAATAATGTCTATAAGCCGATGAAGCACTGATGCATTATCAGTGGAATATTCCGTTGTCGTACAGTTTGTTATTTATCTTGGAATATTCATCTGCTACTGACTTGATAGTATCGCGCATATGAATGAATGATTCGACGACCTTCGGATCGAAGTGAGTGCCTGAACCTTCCTTGATTATCTCCATGGCTTTATCGAAGCTGAAGGGTTCCTTATAGCTTCTCTTGGATACCAGAGCATCGAAAACGTCTGCCACTGCAAGAACTCTTGCCGACAGTGGTATCTCTTCTCCTGAGATGCCGTGAGGATATCCTTTGCCGTTCCATTTCTCGTGATGATATTCGGCAAGCTGGCGTGCCTCGACAAGATAGCCTGAATCGGGAACGGTTTCGATCGCTTTATCGATGATGTCACGTCCCGCTATGGTATGCATCTTCATTGCTTCGAATTCCTCATCCGTAAGCTTCTGTTTGCTGTTCAATATGCGGTCGGGAATCTTGATCTTGCCGATGTCATGGAGCGGCGCAGCGCTTACTACGTGAGAGATGTATTCATCTGTTATTACATCTGTATAGTAGCCGAGTTCGCGGAGTCCTTCGAGGATAACACCTGAATATGTTGCTGTCTTGCGGACGTGATCTCCTGTGCATTCATCACGGCTCTCTACCATGTCGGACAGAACAAGTATCAGGCCGCTTTGCATTTTTGAGATCATCTCTGCCTGTGTCTGGATATCGGATACATAGTGGACGCTGTCTTCTGATGTCTTTACGAATGAATGATACAGATTCTCGATCTCATCACCGGTGGCGATATCAAGTTCGCGAAGCCTCTCAACGCTCTCCTCCATCGATTCTTCGCTCTCATAAGCGAATTCTCCGGCACTTACTGCCATTGAATTAACAGGCATTATGATGTTGTAGTGTGCAAGCCACAGACCTATGGCGAGGATGAGTATGAATACTCCCAGGAAGAGTGAGATCTCTTTGGCAAAGAAACTGTAGCATTCATCGGTGAGATTGCTCATCGATATGTCTGTACATGCGTAGCAGACGGTATTACCGGCGCTGTCACGGACGGGTACGTAGATCGTCAGAAGCCAACCGTATGTATCGTTAGATACGATGGGGTCTATCTCTCCTCCTTCAAGGAGCGTCGGGATGTATTCGGAGAAACTGTCATCAAACGGTATGATCTCACCGGGATCAGCACCTTCGAGGTCTTCCGTATCGACGTCAAATACAACGTGACAGCCGTCATCCATGATCTTATATACGTAGAGATATTCTATATCGCCGGAACTCGCCTTGATGGCCTCGAGTCTGCTGTAGATGCTGTCATATCCTTCGGCTCCGTTGCCTTTGCTGATATACTCATCAACCATATCGCCGTCCACTATGCTCGCCGCGTAGTCAGCAACTCCTCTGCCCATCTGCTTATGAGTCTCGATGATGCCGTCCCGGTAGAGGACGAATCCGATCGAGATGGCAGCGACTGCGATCGTGATAGTTGCAACTGAGATAAGGACTGTCAGCTTCGTGCGGAGGGATGAGGTTCCCGTTACCACCTTATGGACTTCGTCTCGCAGATTGCGGTTGAGCGGCGTCTGCCTCCAGCCGTAAAGCCTCAGGCTTCGCTTGAAATCATCGGGCAGGATCCACAGTACTATGCATCCTGTGAGAACGGTAATTGTCTTATCAAGAAGATCTGTCAAAACATCTGCAGTGAACTGTGAGAAGAATTCGTTCATATGACTGTGATCGAATATGAATCTGGCAAGATCGGAGGTGATGCCGACAGATGCAAATCCGTAGAGGAACCAGGTGAGGACTGAACCTAACACGCCGCCCACGAAAGTGCAGGCGAGGATAGTAAGGATCACACCATAGAATTTTTTGTGAAAACTCTTGCGCACGGCAAATGCCGCAACGAGTGCTATGATGACATTCAGTGTGCCGTAATAGATCGCGGATGAGTCACCGGCAAAGAACTTTATTATATTGGTTACAAGGCCGACAATAATTCCCGGTATGTAGCCGCTTAAAGCTGCAACGATAACGGTTCCGACGGCGTCGAGATAAAGCGGGATGCCGAGAAATCCGACAAGTTTGGACAGAATGATATTAATGCCTATGCCGACAATGCAGAGAATTAAACTTCTGGCATTTTTGAATGATTTTCTGTCCATAAATCAGATATCCTCAATTATGTAAAGATTTATGATATTATCAGCATTTATAATATCACAATATGTGGTATAGTATGGCGTAAAGAATTTCGAGAAGGTGGTATAAGAATGAAGAAGATCGCGGCCTGTTTTTTGTGCATTGCAATGGCAATAGGAATGACAGCCTGTGACAGTTCCAAGGTGTTCAAGACGGAACCTACTGATCCTGATATGACGGGAGTTCCCGTTAATACAGTCAATGATATACTCGTAGTCGGCAATACGGCTTACGAATTCTATAATTTCAGATCGGATGTTGCCGATAAGTATGCGAATGTAATAAATGCCGCAAGCAGCAAGGCTCCTTCAGGCGTTAATGTATATGATATCCTTGTGCCTACGGCTATCGATGTAATGCTGGCGCGTTCGGTTCGTGACCAGGTGAACACTGATGACCAGAAGACGGCGATAGAGTATATTTACGGCAGGATAAATGATTCTGTTAAGAAAGTGGAAGTCTATGACGAGCTGAGATTTCACAGGGATGAGTATCTCTATTTCAGGACAGACCATCACTATACCGCACGCGGCGCATGGTATGCTTATCTCTGTTACTGCGATGCAGCAGGAATAACACCTGCCGATCTTGATACCTCATATACGCAGAGGATGTTCCAGAATTACTGGGGATCTTTCTATACAAATACAGACCATTATGCGGGACTTGATACGCCTGATTATGTTGTGGCTTATGTTCCGAATGATACCAACAGTATTTCCATTACACAGAAGGACGGAACACATCTCGACTGGAATATTGTTGAGGATGTATCAGGGTGGGACAAGACCTCTCTTTATAACTGCTTTATCGGAGGAGACCAACCCTGGTCCGTTATTACAAATGACAACATTCATGATGATTCCGCATGCATTGTTATCAAGGAATCTTACGGCAATCCTTTCGTACCGTATCTTGTTGAGAATTATCACAATATATATGTGGTGGATTACCGTCATTACAACACGGTATTCAACAAGCACCTGTCTGACGTAATTGCTGAGACCGGCGCAACTGATGTAATATTCATCAACAATATGTCGATGACAAGGAATTCTGATCTTGTAAATAAACTTGCCGGTTTTGTAGGCTGAATTACAGGGCGTTGGCCTTGCTGTTCACCTTATCGAAGATGAATACTTTATCGCCTTCGTTAAGGATAAGATCGCCCCTGGGAATTATCGTGGAGGATCCCCGCTTGATCATGATTATGAATGACTGTCTTGAGATATCAAGATCCTTTACCATCTCGCCTACCCAGTCGTGATTCTTAAGAAGAGTTACTTCGCGGAGTTTGACATCCGTATCGTTCTTTTGTGTCTCGGTTCCTATTATGAGAATGTCGCCGGAAGCGAGCATAACATCACCACGGGGTACGATAGTGTCTCTGCCTCTTTGGATCGCAGCGATAATGGCGCTTTTGGGCATCTTAATATCAGCTACGGTCTTGCCGGTCCAGCCGTCATTATTCTTAAGCTGTATCTTTATGAAATGAATATCTTCCTCAACGGCATAATCACCGATCTTCTTCATCCTGGTGTACTGTTCGACAAATCCGGCGGATATGATACCTGTAGGGATAGCGACCATTCCGACTCCGAGACACGTTATGAAGATGCCGAATATCTTGCCTGCGGTAGTAACGGGATAGATGTCACCGTATCCGACGGTGAGGAGCGTGGAAGCTGACCACCATATACCGGAGAAAGCGTTGGAGAATACCTCAGGCTGAGCTTTGTTCTCAAGTGAATACATGCACATGGAAGATGCCATCATCAGTACAAATATGACGAATACGGAAGACAGCAGCTGCTGCTTTTTGGATGTGATGACATCCGTTATGGCATTGAGGGAATCGTAATATGCATTGATCCTGAACAGACGCATGATCCTTGCGACGCGGAACATCTTGAACACTGCGGCGCCTGCAGGGAAGAAGAATGGCATATAGTAGGGAATAAATGACAGGAGATCTATTACTCCCGCAAAGGAAGTGACATATTTAAGGATCGATCTCGGTGCGTTAAGATCAGGATATAACTGATTCGCAGTAATTATCCTGAGGACATAGTCAACAGCAAAAAATGCTACCGTAATGGATTCGATCGTGGAAAGAAGTGTGCCGTATTCCGCATTGATCGAATTGAAAGTATTCATGAAAGTTGCCGCGAGGTTTACGATGAGCGCTGTAGTGCTTATGATGTCATAAGCCTGATTGATCGGATCGTCCACGACACCGACGGAGACCATCTTAAAAAGGCGGTAATAGACCTGTTTATTTTTCTTTCCCATATTGCAGATTATACCATAAACGCGAAAGGGGCTGCCTTCCGCAGAAGACAGCCTCTTTCACGACAGTTCTATAAAGCAAGAAGTCTTACTTCTTAGAATCAGCAAGGATATCCTTGATCTCTGTGAGGAGCTTGACCTCATCAGAGGGCTCCGGAGGAGCTGCAGGTGCTTCTTCTTCCTTCTTCTTGAGCTTTGCAGCTGCTGTGTCAACGAGCTTATTCATTCCCTTGATGATAAGGAAGAGAATGAGAGCGAGGATTAAGAAGTTGATGATCTGTGTAACAAAGTGTCCGTAGTTAAGAGACAGAGCCATTGCAGCTTCTGAATCAAGGCCTGCGTAATCAACCCAGGGAAGTTTGATGGCACCTGCCACCTCTGCGCCTCCCACTGAAGCGATGAGCGGGTTGATAAAGTCATCTGTCAATGCTGAAACGATACCGCCAAATGCGCCGCCGATGATAACACCGACTGCCATGTCGATTACATTGCCCTTAAGAGCAAATTCTTTAAATTCTTTCATAAATCCCATGGGTAGAATTCCTCCTTGTACTTGGATAATTGCATTGTACAAAACTGATGTGTCAGGGATTTTACAGAAATGTTGTATTTGGGTTGAAATAAAAAAACATAAAAAAACTGCCTCATGTGTGCGAGGCAGTTCTCATTCAAGTCTGATCGATCGTCAGGAATTATTCAACATACTTCTTTACTGATTCAGGAAGTGTGTCGACATTTGCCGTAAGGTTGATCGTAACTGTGATAGTCTTGTCGGAAAGGAAAGCATCGAGCTTTGCAAGGAACTCACCGAAAGCGTCCATGTCATCGCTTCCTGATACCTTCTTGATGGCGTCTACATAAATGTGAGAGATATCATAATCCTTGGAGCAGATGCCGCCGATGAATGCTAAGAGCTGATCGTAACCTGATACGGGATATTCCTGAATATTGATGAGTCTGACACTGTACTTCAACATCTGGTCCAGTCGGTTGCCCTTCTCGATACAAACTACGTTACTGTCTGTGCTTGCAACCTGGTTGATATTATCTACCAAACGTGCTGTTTTTCCTGTGCCCTTCTCACCAGATATAATCTTGATCATAAGCAAAATCTCCTTTAAATTGGATGTATTTGGTATATATATTCTACTAGAAACTCAAGATAAAATGAATAGCGTTTTGTGCAAATGCCACAAAAATAATTTAGGTTGTCCGTTCAGTATATATATGGTAATATATACGCGATAACAATTTACTTTCTTAAGTAAACGGGCTCATGGCAGTCCGTTTTTATTTTGTTAGGAGGACAGATGGCCAAAAGATCCAAGATCGCGCAGCAGGCTTACGATGTCGCGCTCCCTATAGCTGAAGAGCAGGGCATCGACTTAGTCGACTGCGAGTACAAGAAGGAAGGTCAGAAGACATTTCTGCGTCTTTACATAGACAAGAAGGGCGGGGTATCACTTGACGACTGTGAGAGGTTCCATGTAGCAGTCGAGCCTCTGATCGACGAACAGGTCGATGCGGATGAAGACTATTTCGAGGTGAGTTCTCCGGGTCTTACAAGACCTCTCGAAGAGATCGGCGACTACATCAGATATGAAGGCGAGAAGCTCGATGTGACGATGTATAAGGAGCCCAAGAAGTTTACGGCAGGATACAGGGTTGAAGGAGAGATGATCGTATTCGACAACGGAGTGGAAGCATCTCTGCAGGACATAGCAAAAGCCGTAAGGCACATTGATTTTTGATTAACAATTTTGAGGAGGATACAACAATGGCAAAGAAGAAAGAACCGGAGATCGAGATCGTAGATATGATGAGTGCTATCCGCGATCTTGCTAAGGAGCGCGGTATCAGTGAAGATGAGATCTTCAGCGCTATCGAAGACGGAATCGTTGCAGCATACAAGAGAGAGTTCGGCGGAGCAAACAAGCAGGACATCTCCAACGTATCTGCTGAAGTTGACAGGGAGACAGGAGAGATCGGCGTATACCAGACAATGGAAGTCGTTGAGGAAGTATACGATGACAATATGGAGATCTCTATCGAAGATGCAAGAGCCATGGATCCTGACCTCGAGATCGGCGATAAGATCGATCTTACTATCGAAGTAGAGAATCTCGGAAGACTTGCTGCTTTCGCTGCAAAGAGCGCTATCTCACAGAAGCTCCGTGATGCAGAGAGCAAGAAGATCCAGAAGGACTTCAATGACAAGATCGGCGAGATCATTACAGGATCTGTTCTCCGCCGTGACAACAGCGGTGTATATGTTGATATCGGAAGAGCTGAGGCAGTCCTCAGAAGGAATGCTCAGATTAGAGGCGAGAAGTACGATACAGGCAAGATGCTCAAGTTCATTATCGACGGAATCGAGGAGCAGAGCGGAAGACCAAGGATCATCCTCTCAAGAACATCTCCCAAGCTCGTAAACAAGCTCTTCGAGATCGAAGTTCCCGAACTTAAGAGCGGAGAAGTCGAGATCGTAAATGTAGCACGTGAGCCCGGTTCAAGATCAAAGGTTGCCGTAGCTTCACGCAAGGAAGACATCGATGCAAAGGGTTCATTTGTAGGTCCCAGAGGACAGAGAGTCCAGAACGTAATGAGCGCTCTTGCAGGTGAGAAGATCGACATCATCGAATACAACAGTGACCAGGGTGCATTCATCTCCGAGGCACTTCAGCCTGCAAAGGTAGTAAGAGTTGAGATGGAGATAGTAACAGGTGACGATGGAAGAGAAGAGAAAAAGGCAATCGTAGTAGTTCCCGATGATCAGTTCACACTCGCTATCGGAAGATCAGGCCAGAATGTCCGTCTTGCTGCAAAGCTTACAGGCTACAGCATCGACATTAAGAAGGAGTCTGATGACAGCGACGAGAATTCACAGAAGGTGATCGGTCAGTTTATTGCTTACGATGAGCAGGGTAACAAACTCGAGGAAGAATAATAATGACAGCAGCGAAGAAGATACCTCAGAGAACATGCGTTGCATGCAGAACGAAGAGAGATAAGAAAGACCTGATGCGTATTGTCTTAACTCCCGAGGGTGAGATCAGATACGATCCCACGGGGAGAGCGGCAGGAAGAGGTTCTTATCTGTGCAGGAATGAAGCATGCCTTAAGCAGGCTGCAAAACTTGCAAAGGGATTAAGACATCCCCTTACCTCTGAGGAGATCTCCGCAATACTGAGCATGGCGAACGGATCGGATGACTGACAAGAAAAAGATATTAGGATTTTTAGG